>ERZ779658.2769-NODE-2769-length-9848-cov-1.634024_pt1 | contig 9848 bp, 5 predicted proteins | sample MGYA00511485_ERZ779658 | MGnify/ENA primary metagenome ERZ779658 (study PRJEB29588, sample SAMEA2162182) | human gut metagenome | biome: human gut; feature: human-associated habitat; material: faeces | place: Denmark | collected 2008/2010 ... | reverse complement strand
CGCCATCAGGCTGCCACTCGATTTTCAACGGCACACGCTTTCCTGCTTCCAAATGAGCTGCAAACTTATAACTATTAGGATTCCATGCAGTCCGCCAACGTTCCGGCACTACCGGCTCATTGTTCAAATAGACCTTAACATATCCCGCATAATAAAGAATAAACTTGAACTCTCCCGTTTGAGCAGGTTCTATCTCTCCTTCATAAGTGACTTTAGCCCCCATTAACGGCAGTTTCTTCGGAAGATTCTCAATCGTTTTCAGATTCTCGAAATAGATGGAGTCTTCCCGGCGGACCAGAGTTTCTCCTTTTTTCGGCACATAAGTACCGGTTAGCGCCCCTTCCTGGCCTGTCTTATCATAAAGTTTAAAGATACGATTCAACTGGGAGTAATCATTCGGATTACCGAAACGACAGAAGGAATAACTATCCAGCAGTATACCATAGTTTTTATTCGAAACAACAAACGGAACAGAAACTTTCGTATTATACTGGAACAGTTCTTCGTTCTTACCCTTATAATTAAATTCATCCGCCTGATGCTGGCCTAATCCGTAAAACGCTTCATCTTCGGGAGATTCAAAAACCTGACAGACCGTATATCCTTTCGTTCCTTCCACTTCTATCGGAGTAAATGTCTTTCCTCCTCCCTTATTCTCCTGCAGGATTAACTCTCCGTTTTTATCCGTAAACCACACCTCTCCGGTACTAGCCAGTACAGATGCTTTCACTTCTTCAGTAGACACTGTAATCGTATCGCCATTCTGCACGACGGCAAAAGATGTTTGTTTTTTCTGTGGAACAACAATCAGACTTTGCGGATCGGCAAACTTGCTGTCGGCAGTGGCAGAAACGCGAATTAACTTATCTCCCATCACCTGAAGGCGAACCAAACGAGGACCTCCTGTTTCTTTGTGTTGTACTTTGACTATCACACTATCACCTGTCTTCTCGTAGACCTTATTGGAACATGCTCCCAAAAGAAGTCCCGGCAACAGGCAATAGAAAATGTTTTTCATATTCATAATCATACCTACCTTTAGGGTTCAACAATATATTTTCTCATATCGCAAAAGTAAGTACTATAAATGAAAAGTTCCCCTTCTAATGTTTTATAGAAGGGGAACTTTTAAACAGTGACCGGACGATATGTTTTTTTCAGAGGTATCATTTGTTATTTCCCTTCTTTTTCCTGGTAAACGGAGGGTAAAACACCAAATTCATCCTTGAAATAACGGCTGAAATATTTAGGATTATTGAAGCCTACTTCGAAAGCTACTTCGGACACATGAAGCTGGCTTTCACGCAATAATTGCGCCGCCCGTTTCAAGCGAATCACGCGGATAAACTCAATAGGTGTCTTTCCTGTGATCTGAAGCAATTTCTTATACAGATGCACGCGGCTCATACCCAGTTCCCGGCTAAGTTCCTCTACCGAAAGTTCAGTACGTGACATATTATCCTCCACATATTTGATTGCTTTCTCTATCAACTTTTCATCCAGTGAAGTAATCACAATCTCACTAGGTGCAGGATCAATCATTCCCTGGGTGACACGATGATAACGGCTTAGTTCTATCAGTTTACGGATACGCAACACAAGGATAGTCATATTGAACGGCTTTGTTACATAGTCGTCCGCTCCTGTCTGCAATCCCTCCAACTTTGCTTCGGTATTCTGCCGCGCTGTCAGCAAAATCACAGGGATATGCGCAATACGCTTATCCTGCTTAATCAGGCGACACAGCTCATTGCCGTCCATTTGGGGCATCATTACATCACTGATAACCAGATCGGGTAATTCTTCCTGCATCATCTCCCATGCTTCGTTACCATTCACAGCCAGTTTGACACGATACTGTAATTCCAGACTATAACGCATAAAGATACGGAAGTCTTCATTATCATCTACCACCAGCAGCAAAGGGAAATCCTTGCGTCCGGTCTCTTCCCTGACTTCCTCTTTCATTTCCCTATCTTCTTCATCCCCAACCGACATGCCCGTTTCTTCCGGTAACTGTACTTGTGTCTCCACATGTTTTACCGGGAACTGAATAACGAAAACAGACCCCGTCCCTATATTATCGAATACCTTCACTTCTCCTTCATGCAAAGTGACAAAGTCACGTACCAGGCTCAATCCGATACCATTTCCGGTAGTTTCCTCTACTCCTTTATGATCCGCCTGATAGAAACGGTCGAAGATATGTTCCTTGTCCACATCGCTAATTCCTATTCCGGTATCGGCAATCTTGATTTCCAGTGTATCAGGAGTTCCTGTCACATGCTCTATCATCACCGTCACATGTCCTCCTTCAGGAGTAAACTTAAAAGCATTGGAAAGCAGATTCATCACAATCTTCCCTACCTTGTCAGCATCAAAAGCCATCGAGAATGTATCTATACCCGAAAAGAAAGAGAATTGAATATGTTTCTTATCCGCCATCAACAGGAAAGAGTTGCAAACACTATGCACATACGAAATGATATCTCCTTCCGACAGAGACAACTGATGAGTACTCATCTCTCCTTTACGGAAATCGAGCAGTTGATTGACCAGATGTAACAACCGTTGCGCATTACGATACATCAATTGCAAACGTGTACTCTGCAATTCATCGGTCGTTTCTTTCAACATTCCCTCCAAAGGAGAAATAATCAAGGTAAGCGGTGTGCGCAATTCATGGCTGACGTTCGTGAAGAAACGGAATTTCATATTATTGATTTCTTCATTCTTCGCCACCTCATTTTCTATCTGCTGAAGATGAAACTTCTCACGTTCACGTTTCAGCATCCGGTAGCGCGCCAGAAAAAGCACGACCACCAAACCGGCAGCATACAACAAATAAGCCCACCACGACATCCAGAAAGGAGGATTGACTACAATACCCAGCGTGGCTTCCTTTATGCCGACATAACCGTCGCTATTGATCGCCTTCACTCTCAAAACATACTTTCCTGGGGCAAGATTCGTAAAAGTCACATTGTGTACTCCTACCGGCAGGGTTAACCAGTCATTATTGAACCCTTCCAACTTATACATATATTGAGTTTTCTCCGGCAAATTATAGTTGTCCGAAGCAAAAGACACACTGAAAATGTTTTGCTTATAATCGAACTCTACATTTTCTACATCGTTCAACTCTTTTTTTATCAACACTCTTCCGCCATACGACTGCCCCACTTTCACTGCCTCATCAAACAACGAAAGACCTGTAAACATCACATTAGGCAGCATTTTATTATAGCGTATATGATCCGGAGCAAAAACATTGACTCCATACAAGCCACCAATCGCAATGATTCCATTGTGTAACGTTTTGATTGAACGCTGGTTAAAATCACAGTTCTGCAATCCGTCCTCACTATTGTAAGCCCTGGAATCAAAAAGGTAACTCCCTTTTCCATCGGAAGCCACTGTTACCCGAATCACCTTCCTGCTGGTCGATACCCACATATTACGCTCCTGATCTTCCGTAATTGCCGCAATAAAATTTCCTTTGGCCTCTGCAACAGGAAACAGATCCAGAAACATATGACGCCTCGTATCATACACATTCAATCCCTCACGGGTAGCAATCCATACCAATCCCCGGCTATCTTTATATACATGATTCACCGCATCGTTCGACAATTTCATACTATCGCTCTGGCCTTGAATCTTTTTTATTTCTCGAGTGCGCATATCCATCGTGCCTACTCCCTGACTGGCAGTTCCGAAAAACAATGTATTATCATCTACCCAACACAAAGAGGTTACATTATTCTCCAGCAGAGCCGAGTTGTTACTGGTATAAGTTTCAAAAGTACCGGATAACGGTTCCAAACATTGCAAACCGCCTCCCAAGGAAGCAATCCAGATTCTTCCCTTATCATCCTCCACCAATGCCCAGACATTATTACTCGCCAAAGCGTTTCCGGTACCTTCCTTATAAGAACGTACCTGGGAACCATTCATACAATACAAGCCCCCATTGAATGTCCCTACCCATAATTTGCCGTCTTTCGATTTCAACATAGACACGACGGGATTCGGCAATTGTCCTTCGGCGTCTCTCCAGAAAGGTTCCGCCTTTCCTGTAGAGCGATTCCACAAAAGAATCCCATGGTCGTTCGTTCCGAGCCACAGTCTATCTTCATCCGCCTGTTCTATGCAAGTTATATCTCCCCATTCATACATATTGAACTTAAAGATGCTTTCACTATAATAAGATACCTACCCACATGACACCATCCCTGTCAGCATATAAGTCATAAATTGTATTATGAGGCAAGCTCCGTCCATTGTCATCGTGGGCAACAAGAGAAGTCACTTTCCCCGTTTCTTTCTCAAGCACGTCTATGCCGTCATAATCCTTTCCAACCCAAATCCTGCCTTCTATATCCTGTGCCACCGCATGAATAATTACGTCCGGACGTGACGACCAGATACCGGTCAAATCTGTCCGCCAGCTTTTTGTTCCGCAATCATACGCCCAGATTCCCATAAGACTGTATGCCCAGATGCAATTGTCTCTATCTACAAAAAGCGAAAGTTCTATCGTCTTTCCTCCCGGAATATATTTCTTAATTTCATCAGACTGCCATTTAATCGCCAATGTGGCACGATCCAGACAGACAAGCAGTCCCGTATTATAAATCAACAAGATTCCGTCACTACATTCCGCCATTTGTGTCACTCCATACTCCGGCAACGAATGTTCCGTATACGAAAAGAAGAGTCTCTTTCCACCCTCCTTGTAACGGTAACATCCTTCACCTGCCACACTAAGCCACGTATTCCCTTCCCGGTCTACAAAAACCTGTTCCGGAACTCCCCATGACTCCAGATTTTTCATAAATCCGGTAACATCAGTGATAAAGTAATCCCGCTCCTTATCAAATAATACATACCCTCGGGCGGTATTTATCCAAAACCGTCCGTCAGGCATTTCCACAATATCGGTAATGTAATTATCCGGTAAAGATCCCGGCTCATTCTCGGCATGCTGATAGATCTTGAAAGTATATCCGTCATAGCGGTTCAGTCCGGTAGTCGTACCGAACCACATGAACCCATCACGATCTTTATAAATAGTATTCACAGAATTATTAGACAATCCGTCCGACACTTCCAGATGCTTGAACAAGTATGATTGTGCAGACACAATCCACGAAGCGAGAAGTAAAGCTAACAATAAAAGGCTCTTTCTTATCATGTTTTTCAGATTTGTACAAAGGAAATAAAATATTATCAAACAGCCAAGAAAAAGAGCCTGCGGATTATTTGACAGAATAAACAGCAAGCGCATCCAACGAAGAAGCTAATGCAACCAAAGCAGCGTTCCAGTTAATGGCTACTTCATTGGAAGCATACGAATCTTCCGTATCTACATACGACTCATCCGGACTGGCAGTAGGATAAAAAGCCCCGTCCTGCTGTCCTGGGTTAGGTCCTCCAACAAGAAATCCGGGAATAGGGTCTTCTATGTCGTCCGAAACCGAAAGGCGGTGATGAGGATGCTTCGGACTCTTCGTTCCAAGCCCTGTCACATAACAGAAACCTGTTGCATTTCGCCCCAATATATAATCCATGTTTCTATAGGCATTAGTCAAATAAACGTCTTTGCCAGTCAGGAGATAAGCGTACATCAACGATACACCCTGATTCATACATTTCTCCGCAAGGCATCCCCAAAAGAAATCTTTAGCATCATTACCATAGGGAGCGTGAAATGGGGTCTGTTCGGCTCCTTCTATGACTTTATCCGCATATTTCAAAAGTTCCGTTTTCAATGAATCGGCAAAACGACGGTCGGCTTCATTTAACTCTCTGCCTGGTTGAAGCCATGCAAATATACCTAATGCGAACGTGTTGCCCCATCCCGGAGCTGTGTATATTTGGGGAGCCTTTTTTATTGCTTCTTCCCGGTATATCTCTTTTCCGGTTGAGAAATAGAGTTCGCTAGCCGCCCAGAAAAATTCATCGTCTGCATGTGTGTCACCATATTCTCCGGTAGCTATTGCCGGTTGATACTTCTGATTGAGCAGATTCTGATTATAATAGGCTCCCGGATGCTTTTCCGCCCAGGCATAAGCCTTCTCCGCTGCTAGTAGAGCACGTTTGGAGAATCCCGGATAATCTTCTTCATAAGAGGCAAACAGACGGGAGGACTGTGCCATGACTGCTGCAAAATCTAAAGCGGCAGTGACTGATTTCTGCACGACATAACGTTGTTGTTTACAGTCCACAGGTTTCACAAAACCTTCAAAAAAGGGAGTGGTCAGTTTATGATATACTCCTCCATCTTCGGGATCTTGCATTGTTAACATCCAATCCAAGTTAAATTGCATTTCGTCCAGTAAGTCGGGGGTATGGTTATTGCTCTCCGGGATATTTATCTTTTGCCGGGAGAAGTAATCCGGAAACAACTGATAAATAGATTGTATCAAACCTATTGAATAACCGGAATTCACAATATACTTATTATAATCGCCGGCATCATACCAACCTTTGGAAGAAGAGACAATCGTTCCCGCAGGACGATTGGGGGAAGCAGCGCTGGGATGTATCAATACATGATTATCCGGATGCCCGGCCATTCTGTGCCACTGCCCTGCATATTGTTCTTCAATCGGCATTGCGGTACGCTGATAATAAAAAGACTTCAAAGCCGCGTCAGCCAGAGGAGATAATACACTGTCTTTTATTAGGAAAGTAACCGATGCTCCGTTCACCTTCAGCATATATTCCCCCGGAGTTGTTACAGCACTAAAATCCAGTGTTGTTCTTGTTTTATCCGACCATGCAGACTTTGCTGTATATAAGGATTTTCCGGCAAACACTTGTTCACCGGAAACAGCATCCCATATTACAAACTCTTCAACTTTTCCGCTGTCTACTACAGCTATTTTCTCTTGATTGGGATAATAACCCAGTTGATTCAATCGGATAGCATCGTTTGGTATCACACTTGTTGAAGGAGTGCACGCAACCGCCAACCCACTCAATATCCCAAACAGAGCAATGTATCTTACTATTTTCATACAGTTACTAAAAAAGTAGGAGAAGGTAAACGGTTCGTTCTACCCTCTCCTATTTCATTCAAATCATTATTTTCTCACGATGCGGAAGTTATCGAAATAAACTTCAATAGTAGCTTGACTACTACCAGGGTTCGTTGCATATACGCCTATATGAGTAGAGTTCCTATTTAAAAAGTCTTGATATGTAGCATCTGCGACAACAGAAGATAAAGATACGGAACATTGCATCCACTTTCCAGTCTCTGTCTTTCCTGTAAAAGAACTCACTGGGACATACCCATTTAATGCAGCATCAAAGTTTTCACACATTGCGATTTGGAAAACAGGTCCGGTAAATACTTCTTTCACAAAACATTCAAACTGTAATTTCAAATCATCAATCGGTGTATTTCCTGGAATGATGCTGGTTCTTACGGTTGTGCTGTTTGAAAAAGGCGGTACAGCTCTTCGTCAGCTTCTGGATCCGGGAAGTGTTCACAAATAGAGAATAGCAGGAGGGGCTGTCCGGTAAGAGACAGCTGCGTATGAAAAAATATGAGTTGTACAAATAAGAAAAAAATACTGGAAATAGAAGAGCTTTCCGTTTCCTTTCTCCAATATAAAGGGAAAACCAGCAGACAGAGCTGGCTTCCCGTGATTTCAGGCTTATCTGTTGCAGTGAGGGAAGGGGAACTGGTGGCTGTAGTCGGCTCCAGCGGTTCCGGAAAAAGTCTTCTGGCACATGCGATTTTGGGAATTCTGCCTTATAATGCAAATGTATCCGGAACTATGAAGTTCCAGGGTGAATTGATGGACGAAAAGAAGATCAGTGAACTTCGTGGAAAGGAAATTGCTTTTGTACCTCAGAGCACCTTATATCTGGATCCGCTTATGAAAGTGGGAAAACAGGTCTGGGGAAAAAGAGGGAGAAAAGGGGCAGAAAAGCAATCGGAATTGTTCCGCAGGTATGGTCTGCCTGAGGAAACGGAAACGAAATATCCTTTCGAGTGTTCTGGAGGAATGACCAGAAGAATTTTATTGTCTACTGCATTAATGGAAAATCCAAAGCTTATTATTGCGGATGAACCCACGCCTGGCATGGACCTAACACTTGCGAAAAAGTCTATGGAGGATTTCAGAAAATTTGCAGATGAAGGAAATGGAGTTCTTCTGATTACTCATGATATTGAGCTGGCACTGGAAGTTGCTGACAGGATCGTTGTTTTTTATGCAGGAAAAACAGTGGAAGAGGCCCCGGTTTCGGATTTTCGTTCAGAAGAGACCTTGCGCCATCCTTATACGAAAGCATTGTGGCGGGCACTTCCACAGAATGGCTTTACCCCTCTTGACGGAACCCAGCCTTATGTGAAGGACATGCCGCAGGGATGTCCTTTTGGACCAAGGTGCAGCTGGTATCGGGAAGAATGCAAAGGGGAAATACCCATGGTGGAGGCTGGATGCGGAAGTGTCAGGTGTATCCGGTATTGCATGTAAAACGGACCTGTGGCCTATCGGTGCCATCACTATATAGGAAAGTCAGCTGTTGTGTGCCTGTGGCACTCCCACAGCTGCCGACAGCATTCGTAATCCGGGACTTTCATAGTAAAGTCAGATATGGGATGACTTTAATGCATATTGCCTACTGAATAGTTATAACAGGAGATATAAAATGATTCTGGAAGCACGAGATATTTCATTTTCTTATGAGAGAAAAGGCGCAGAACTTTTTTCAAATATAAATTTTAAAGTGGAAAACAACGAAAGAGTGTGGGTGCCAGGACCAAGTGGCTATGGAAAAACCACATTGTGTAAAATTCTGGCCGGTTATCTGGAACCCAGCAAAGGACAGGTTTTGCTGGATGGAAAGCCTTTGCCGGAGAAAGGGTATTGTCCGGTGCAGATGATCTGGCAGCATCCGGAGCAGGCGGTCAATCCGCGCGTGCGGATGCAGACGGTTCTGCAGGAGGGAGATTCGATCAGCGAACGTTTGATAGAGGGGCTCGGGATTGAGCGGGACTGGTGTAACCGGTATCCGGGCGAACTATCCGGAGGAGAACTGCAGCGATTCTGCATAGCGAGGGCTCTGGGGGAGAGAACACGGTTCCTGATTGCAGATGAGATCAGCACCATGTTAGATCCCATCACCCAGAGCCAGATCTGGAACTTTCTTCTGGCGGAAGTGAAAGAACGAAAAATAGGGCTTCTGGTCGTAAGCCACGACGAAAAGCTGATGGAGCAGGTCTGTGACCGCATCATGCGGCTGTGATGCCCGCAAATAAAAAGAAAAATCAGAATATCATCTTCGCGCGGTTCTTCAATAAGCGCGCGCCATTCACAATGAGAAGAATTCCGGCTGCAATGCCGCCTGTCAGTACGCAGATGCCGACGGCAAGGCTTGCAGCGCCAGTCGATCCCATCGTCTTGTAAATCTTTTCTTCCATAAAAACAACCTCCTTAATACAAAACAATCCATTTATGGTTAGTATTTTACCATCATTTGGCGGAATATACAAGAAAACGGTCACGGCAGCCAGCCGTCGTCCCCCGCCAGCACAAGCTCTCTGGAAAAATGGGCAGCCTGTGCGCCGTCTAAGGTATCCACAAAGTCTGCACGCTGTGCAAACGGGCGGCAGCTGTCTGCACAGCCACAGTCAGCGTCCTGTGGATAACTGTGATACTCGGCAAAAAGAACGGTGCCGTGTGCGTGTTCCTTGCCCCAGTCATGAAATCCGGCAGGGTGGATGTGGGCGCCTATCGCGCAGTCCATGAGGACAACCCGTGCGTAATCCCGCCAGGGACGGCCGATATAGGCCGTGTGCTGAGGACAACCCTCCGCGGCAAAGC
>ERZ779658.2768-NODE-2768-length-9848-cov-3.172164_pt1 | contig 9848 bp, 5 predicted proteins | sample MGYA00511485_ERZ779658 | MGnify/ENA primary metagenome ERZ779658 (study PRJEB29588, sample SAMEA2162182) | human gut metagenome | biome: human gut; feature: human-associated habitat; material: faeces | place: Denmark | collected 2008/2010 ... | reverse complement strand
TGCTGCCGAGCCTTGTCGGCGGCGTTCTGGGCCTTGTCATCGGCTATATCCTGTTCCCGAAGATGATCTTCACGGCCTATCAGATCATGTATCAGATGCCGGATATCGAGCTGCACGCCTACACGGATATTTCGCTCTTTTCCGTGCTCGCGGCGGTCGCGTGCACGACAGTCGCGACGCTCTGGGCCTGCCTTGCCACGCTGCGCGAAACGCCTGCGAGCCTGATGCGCCCCCGCACGCCGAAGGCGGGCAAGCGCGTGTTCCTTGAGTATATCAAGCCCCTGTGGAGACGTATGTCGTTCATCCACAAGGTCACGGCGCGCAATCTCTTCCGCTACCAGAAGCGCTTCTGGATGACGGTCATCGGCATCGGCGGCTGCACGGCGCTCATCATCGCGGGCTTTGGCATGAGGTCTTCCCTGCTCTTTACGATGTCGCGCCAGTATGACGAGCTGTTCCACTACTCGGCACAGGTGACGCTTGCCGACAACGCCCTGCCCGAGGAGCGCGCGGCGGTGGAGGACTTCCTTGAGCATGACTCCCGCGTTGTGAACTACATCCCCTGTGCGGCCTCGTCCGCCACGGTGGTCACCCCCTCCTATTCAACCACCGCCTATGTCGAGGTGATGGCCTCCGACGAGATTGGCAAGGTCGTGGACCTTTTCGACTACAAGAGCGGAGATCCCATCACAATGGGCGATGAGGGCGTATACATCGACCAGAAGCTCTCCGAGCTTTTGAAGGTCTCGGTGGGCGACACCTTCTTCCTCGACGGCGACGTGCGCGGCGATGTGACGGTCGCGGGCATCTACGAGCACTATACGGGCCACTTCATCTATATGACGCCCGGCTACTATGAAAATGCGCTCCACGCCGACGGCGAGCCGAACGCCTACCTTCTGAACTTCACGAGCGACGACACCGACACCTGCAACGCCATTTTTGAAAAGCTGCTCGACATGAGCGGCGTGGCGACGACCTCGCGCATGCGCGACACGCAGGATACCTACATGCACAGCATGGAGCGCGTGGACTTCGTTGTGGTCATCATCATTCTGGCAGCGGCGGCGCTGGCGATGGTCGTGCTCTTCAATCTCTCGAACATCAACATCACCGAGCGCCAGCGCGAGCTTGCCACCATCAAGCTGCTGGGCTTTTACGACGGCGAGGTCTCGGCCTATGTGTATCGCGAAAACATCGTGCTCACGGTGTTCGGCATCCTGCTCGGCTGCTTCATGGGCCACTGGCTGCACATTTACCTTGTGCGCTCAACGGAGATCGATTTGATGATGTTCGGACGTCAGACCGCGCCGTCGGCCTACGTGTACGCCGCGATCCTGACGATGCTCTTCTCCGTCCTTGTCAACGTGCTTGCGCACTTTAAGATGAAGAAGATCGACATGGTCGAGAGCCTCAAGAGCGCGGAATAAAATTTCTTGTTTCAAGGCAGGACAGTGTGCTACAATAAGGGGCGGCAAAAGCCGCCCCTTACTATTGTCAAAAAAGCGGCATGCCGCTTTGACTTTTATTGCTTTCTTATAGATTGGAGTTCCCATGGTGAGACAAAGAAAAAAACATCATTTCTGGCGCAACCTGCTCATTTTGCTCGTGCTGTTCGGGATTTACCTCTACTGGGGCAACCGCAGCATCGAGACCGACGAGGCGACATTTACCTCAGGTGCGCTGCCCGCGGGCTTTGACGGCTGCCGCATCGTGCAGCTCAGCGATCTGCATGGCAAATACTTCGGCAAGGATAACGAGCGCTTATATCGCGCGGTCAAGGCCGCGCAGCCGGAGTATATCTTCGTGACGGGCGACCTGGTCGACCGCAAAACCGAAAACCCGACCGTCTACGCCGGCGAGGTCGGCGCGGCGCTCTCTGCCATCGCGCCGACGTATTACGTCACGGGCAACCACGAGTGGGGTCACGGCACAAAGGTCGTGGAGGAGATCAAGCGCACACTGCGGGAGAGCGGCGTGACGGTGCTCTCGAACGAATTCGTACCGCTCACGCGAAACGGCGACAGTATCGTCCTCGCGGGCATCGACGATCCAAACGGCTACGCCGATCAGGAGACACCGCAGGAGCTCGCGCAGGAGGTCTACGCGAAATACGGCGACCCGTTCTGGCTGCTGCTGGCGCACCGCAACAACAATTTTAACGGCTACTACTGCCGCCTCGGCGCGGATCTGACGTTCTCGGGCCACGCGCACGGCGGCATCTGGCGCCTGCCGTTTACCGACGGTCTGGTCGACACGACGCTGACGCTTTTCCCCTCATTCACGAGCGGCTTTTATCACTGCACGGACGAAAATTGCGAGGGCGCGATGGTGTTCGTCAACCGCGGGCTCGGCAATTCGCCGAAGATCGTCCCACGCATTCTGAATCGGCCGCAGGTCGCGGTCATTACACTGGAAAGGGGCTGAGGCTATGCGTGAATTTTCTGCCGGAAGCTATGACGTTGCCGTCATCGGCGCGGGACACGCGGGCATCGAGGCATCTCTTGCCTGTGCGCGCCTCGGCATGAAAACGGTGTGCTTTACCATCAACTTAGACGCGGTGGGCAACATGCCCTGCAACCCAGCCATTGGCGGCACAGGCAAGGGCCATCTCGTGCGCGAGCTCGACGCCCTCGGCGGCGAGATGGCAAAGGCCGCGGATAAGGCCTGCATCCAATACCGCATGCTCAACCGGGGCAAGGGCCCCGCCGTCTGGTCGCTGCGCGCGCAGGCCGACCGGCGGCGCTATCAGAGCGTGATGAAGCACACGCTTGAAACGCAGGAAAATCTGCTGCTGCGGCAGGCGGAGATCGTCGACTTACGCGTCACCGACGGCCACGTGTCCGCCGTTGTGACCGAGACAGGCGGCGTTTACGCGGTCAGGGCTGTCATCCTCTGCTCGGGGACATTTTTGGACGGGCGCACGATCGTCGGCGAATGCGTGCGCGAGAGCGGCCCCGACGGGATGCACGCCTCGCTGACGCTGGCGAAAGCCCTTAGGAAGCTCGGCCTTCCCCTGCGCCGTTTCAAGACCGGCACGCCGCCGCGCGTGAACGCGCGCAGCGTCGATTTTTCGCAAATGGAAGTGCAGACGGGCGACGAAGCGCCTCTGCCGTTCTCGTTTTCGACGGAACACCCTCCCGAAAATCAGGCGGTCTGCTACCTGACTTACACCACGGAGGAGACGCACCGCGTCATCCGCGAGAATCTGGATCGCAGTCCCATCTACTCCGGCGTCATCGAGGGCGTCGGCCCGCGCTACTGTCCGTCGATCGAGACGAAGATCGTCCGCTTTCCCGACAAGCCCCGCCACCAGCTCTTCATTGAGCCCATGGGTCTCGATACAGAAGAACTCTACATTCAGGGCTTTTCGTCGTCCATGCCCGAGGAGGTGCAGCTTGAAATGCTGCACTCGGTCAAGGGATTGGAGCACGCGGAGATCATGCGTCCGGCCTACGCCATCGAATACGACTGCATCGACCCGACCGCGCTCTACCCGACGCTTGAATACAAGCACATCGAGGGCCTGTACGGCGCGGGACAGTTCAACGGCTCGTCGGGCTACGAGGAGGCGGCGGTGCAGGGCTTCGTCGCGGGCGTGAACGCCGCGCGCAAATTGAAGGGCGAGATGCCGTTCATTTTAGGCCGCGAGCAGGCCTATATCGGCACGCTCATTGACGACCTCGTCACCAAGGGCACGAACGAGCCCTACCGCATGATGACGAGCCGCAGCGAGTACCGCCTGATCCTGCGGCAGGACAACGCCGACGAGCGGCTCGCGCCCATCGGGCACGAGCTTGGCCTTGTCAGCGATGAAACGCTGCAAAAAGTCAATGATAAATACGACGCGGTGCGCCGCGAGATCAAGCGCCTCGAGCACACGGGCGTAGGCGCGTCCGACGCGCTCAACGCGCTTCTGAGCGCACGCGGCACGGCGGAGGTGCGCGACGGCAGCCCCCTCATCGCGCTGCTGCGCCGCCCGCAGCTCACCTATGACGACCTGCGCGATTTTGATGCGGGCTGCCGCGCCTTCCCGCCCGCGCTGGCCGAGAGCGTGGAGATCGCCGTCAAGTACGAGGGCTACATCCGCCGCCAGATGGCGGAGGTCGCGGAGTTTGCGCGTCTGGAGCGCCGCGCCATTCCCGAGGATATCGATTACGCGAAAATCGACGGTCTCCGTCTGGAGGCGCGCGAAAAGCTCGCCGCCATTCGTCCGCAGAATTTAGGGCAGGCGGGGCGGATCTCGGGCGTCAGTCCGGCGGATGTTGCAGCTTTAATGCTCTATATTACTTCAAAAACGCGGGACTGAGTCCCGCGTTTTTGAGCATTGAAAAAGGCGGCTGTGCCGCCTTTTTCAATGGGAGATGCGCTCCGCTTCGCGCCTTGCCACCCATGAGGGCGGCTACGACACGCGCTCCACGCAAAGAGTAAATTCCGACGCGCATGTCGTCGGAATTTACGATTAGGAATTCTTTCGCGCCTGCGGGCGCGAAATGCTGCGGGGCCTATATACGAAACGGCGGGCGCTGCATGACGCAGCGGCCGCCTGTTTATGTTTGGGGTTTTACTTTTTACCGAATTTAGTGAAGAGTGTGACTAATACGGTGATCAGCCCCATCACGGCGAAGATGCCGAGCATTCCCTGCCCCGTGATGAGCAGCGCGATCTCAAGATTTGTCATAGTGCGTTCCTCCTTACCCTAAAAGCTGCGGCACGAGATTGAGGATCATGCCGCCTGCGAGCACCGATGCGATCTGACCGGCGACGTTCGCGCCGACGGCGTGCATCAGCAGGTGGTTGGTGCAGTCCGCCTCCTGCCCCATCTTCTGGATAACGCGCGCGGACATCGGGAAGGCCGAGATACCGGCCGCACCAACCATCGGATTCACCTTGTTCTTGCAGAAGAGGTTCAGAAGCTTTGCAAACATCACGCCCGCGATGGAGTCAAAGACGAAGGCGACAAGACCCAGCGCCATGATGATGAGCGTTTTGAGATTGACGAACTGGTCGGCCTGCATCGAGAACGAGATCGTGATGCCGAGAAGCAGCGTGATGAGGTTCGCCAAATCGTTCTGCGCCGTCTGAGAGAGGCGTTCGAGGCAGCCGCACTCGCGCAGCAGGTTGCCGAACATCAGAAAGCCCACGAGCGAGACGGACATCGGCGCGATGAAGCCCGCGATGATCGTGACCATGATGGGGAAGCAGATGCGCAGCGAACGGGAGACGTGCTTGGGGTTGTAGGGCATGTGCATCGCACGCTCTTTCTTGGTGGTCACGAGCTTGATGGCGAACGGCTGGATGATCGGCACGAGCGCCATGTACGAGTAGGCGGCAACCGCGATGGGGCCGATATAATTAGAGTGTAAGACCTGTGAAACAAGGATCGACGTCGGGCCGTCCGCCGCGCCGATGATGCCGATGGAGGCCGCGTCCTTCAAGTCAAAGCCCAGCAGCACCGCGGCGATCATCGCAAAGAAGATGCCGAACTGCGCCGCCGCGCCGAAGAGGAACATCTTCGGGTTTGAAAGCAGCGGGCCGAAGTCGATCATCGCGCCGATGCCGATGAACAGCAGCAGTGGCAGCGCTTCGCTCGCTTCGATCGTCGTCTCAAAGAGCCACTGAATGATGCCCTGACTCTCGCCCACGCCCGCGACCATCTGATTCAGAACGCCGGACATCGGCAGATTCACGAGGATCGCGCCGAAGCCCATCGGCAGCAGAAGCGAGGGCTCATAGTCCTTTTTGATGGCGAGATAGATGAGCAGCGCGCCCACCACATACATCACGCACTGCTGCGGTGTGACCGCGCGGATGCCGTCAAGCAAAAACTCCATGCTGTAAACACTCCTTATACTCAGTCGGTTTTGGTAGCCGGACAAAAGAAAAAAGACCTCTACCGCGGGCGCCGCCCGGGGTAAAAGTCTTGCCATTTCGCAAGCAGACCGGGGATACTTTCCCGCGATGACGATCTGCTCAACGCCCGTGGGCGCCGGCTACTCCCTTTTTTCCGTGCTGCAAAAGGTATCACATTTTTTTTGCGCTGTCAAGCGCTCACTGGCGTATTTTGCCGTAGTTTACAAGTTTTTACTCCAAATTTACATCTTTTTCTGCCCTGAGAGCGCCGCGGTGGGGTTGACAAAGCCAAAAAAAGCCGATATATTACTACTGCATTATGAAATATGCGTGGATGAGGACAAGTAAGCCCCTCCCCCGCGGCAAAGAGAACCGCCGTTTTGGTGAAAGGCGGGACGCGGCAGGGCCGAATATCACCTCGGAGCAGCCGGACTGAACTTTAAGTAAGGCCGGACGGGTGCGACCGTTATATCGCAGCATTTGAGCGGCTGTGCAAGACACAGCAAGAAGAGTGGTACCGCAGAGGTCAGCGCCTTTGTCTCTTTATGGGACAGGGCGCGTATTTTTTTGGTAAAGAGGGGATTTTATCCCCCCTTTAGAATCCCCCTACGCCAGAGACGTCGGTCACTGGCGTCGCCGCCCAAGGCGGCTGGGTCAAGGAATTTTTGCCACGTACACGTCGCGGCAAAAATCAGATAAGTGATCTGAAAATTCATATAAATGTAAGGAGACGCAACATGGATTACAAAAGCACGCTGAATATGCCCAAGTCCGGCTTCCCGATGCGCGCGGGTCTTCCCAAGCGCGAGCCTGAGATGCTCAAGCACTGGGAGGAAATGGACCTCTATCACCTGATGCTCAAAAAAAACGAGGGCAAGCCCCGCTTCGCCCTGCACGATGGCCCTCCGTTCTCCAACGGCGGATTGCACATGGGTCACGCGCTCAACAAGTCCCTGAAGGACTTCATCACCCGTTCCTACGCGATGCGCGGCTACTACACGCCCTATATCCCCGGCTGGGACAACCACGGCATGCCCATTGAGAGCGCCATCATCAAGCAGAACAAGCTCAACCACAAGGCCATGCCCGTTTCCGAGTTCCGCTCCGCCTGCCACGAGTTCGCCCAGCACTATATCGACGTGCAGATGGAGGGCTTCAAGCGCATCGGTGTGCTCGGCGACTGGGAGCACCCCTACAAGACCATGGACCCCGGCTTCGAGGCTGAGGAGGTCAAGGTCTTCGGCGAGATGTACAAGAAGGGCTACATCTACAAGGGCTTAAAGCCCGTTTACTGGTGCTATCACGACGAGACCGCCCTGGCTGAAGCGGAGATCGAGTATCAGGACGATCCCTGCACGACCGTGTACGTCAAGTTCCCGATGAACGACGATCTCGGCAAGCTGAGCCATCTCGACAAGTCCAAGCTCAACTTCGTCATTTGGACGACCACGATCTGGACGCTGCCCGGCAACCTTGCCATCGCCCTGCACCCCGACGAGAGCTACGCCATCGTGAAGAACGAGGATAACGGCGAGATGTACATCGTCGCCGAGGCGCTCGTCGAAAAGGTCATGACCGTCGGCAACGTCGAGCACTACTCGATCCTTGAGACCCACCCCGGTAACTTCTATGAGAACATGCTCGCATCTCATCCCTTCCTGCCCAAGACCTCCCGTCTGGTTCTCGCCGACTATGTCACGATGGATTCCGGTACCGGCTGCGTCCACACCGCCCCCGGCTTCGGTGCCGACGACTATCAGACCTGCCTGCGCTACGGCATGGACATGGTGGTCCCCGTGGACGACCAGGGCCGCCACACGGACTACGCCGGCAAGTATGCCGGCATGAAGACCGAGGAATCCAACCCCGTGATCCTTCAGGATATGAAGGAGGCCGGTTCCCTGTTTGCCAGCCAGGAGATCGTCCACAGCTATCCCCACTGCTGGCGCTGCAAGAAGCCCATCATCTTCCGGGCCACCCCCCAGTGGTTCTGCTCCGTGGAGTCCTTCAAGGACGACGCCATCGCCGCCTGCGAGGACGTGCGCTGGGTCCCCTCCTGGGGCAAGGACCGTCTGCGGTCCATGGTCCTGGAGCGCACCGACTGGTGCATCAGCCGCCAGCGCCGCTGGGGCCTGCCCATCCCGGTGTTCTACTGCAAGGACTGCGGCAAGCCCATCTGCACCGACAAGACCATCGACGCCATCGCCAATATCTTTGAAAAGAAGGGCTCCAACGCCTGGTTCGAGATGGAGGCGGAGGATATGCTGCCGGAGGGCTTCACCTGCCCCCACTGCGGCAAGAACGCCGGCTTCGAGAAGGAGACCGACACCCTGGACGGCTGGTTCGACTCCGGCTCCACCCACTACGCCGCCATGGAGCGGGACCAGGGCTTCTGGCCTGCCACCATGTATATCGAGGGTTTGGACCAGTATCGCGGCTGGTTCCAGAGCTCCCTGCTGGTGGCCGTGGGCGCCCTGGGCCGGGGCGCACCCTTCAAGGAGTGCCTGACCCACGGCTGGACCGTGGACGGCGAGGGCAAGGCCATGCACAAGTCCCTGGGCAACGGCATGGACCCCGCCGAGATCTTCAACAAGTACGGCGCGGACATCCTGCGTCTGTGGGCGGCTTCTGCCGATTACCACGCCGACGTCCGCTGCTCCGACGCCATCTTCAAGCAGCTCTCCCAGAACTACCTGAAGTTCCGCAACACCGCCCGGTACTGCCTGGGCAACCTGGACGGCTTTGACCCCGATCACCTGGTGTCCCCGGAGGAGATGCTGGAGCTGGACCGCTGGGCGGTGACCAAGCTCAACGAGCTGATCCGAAAGTGCTTTGCCGCCTACGACAACTACGAGTTCCATGTGGTCTCCCACGCCATCAACGACTTCTGCGTGGTGGAGATGTCCAACTTCTATCTGGACATCATCAAGGACCGCCTCTACTGCGAGGAGCGCAACGGCCTCAAGCGCCGCAGCGCACAGACGGCGCTGTTCCTCATCCTCGACAGCATGACAAAGATGTTCGCGCCGATCCTCGCCTTCACCTGCGACGAGATCTGGCTGCAGATGCCGCACCGCACGGAGGATGACCCCAGAAACGTCGTTCTGAACCAGATGACGAAGCCCTACGCCGATTACGCCCTGTCCGAGGCCGAGATGACCGCCTGGGAGACCGCGTTCCGCCTCCGCTCCGACGTCAATGGCGTTCTGGAGACCGCCCGCGCCGACAAGCGCATCGGCAAGAGCCTCGAGGCGCACGTCGCCCTGTTTGCAAAGGACGAGGACACCAGGGCAGCGCTGGAGGCCGTCAAGGCCATCGACCTGCCGGAGATCTTCATCGTCTCCAACGTCAGCACCGACGAAGCGGCCCCCGCCGAGGGCGCCGTGGTCGAGGCCGGCGTCAGCTACCCGGGCCTGACCGTCGCTGTGAGCGAGGCAAAGGGCACGAAGTGCCCGCGCTGCTGGATGCACTCCGAGCAGGCCGACCCCGAGACCGGTCTGTGCCCGCGCTGCGCCGCCGTCGTCGCCGCGCAGAAAGCGGAGTAAAATCCCGATCCCAAAATCCTGATCCGAAAGCGAGGAACCGCTATGTGGTATGCCATCGTAGCCATCCTGATCCTCATCGCTGACCAAGGCCTGAAGTACTGGGTCACGCTCAATATCCCGCTCGACACCGGGCACGTCACGCTCATCCCCGGCGTGCTGGAGCTGACGAATATCCACAACAACGGCGCTGCCTTCAGCATCCTGCAGCACGCGCCGCACTGGATCTTCGTCATCTTCACGGTCGTGTTCGCCGCCATCGCGGTGTTCTGCCTGCGGCGCAATATCGTGCACGGCAAGGTCGGCCGCTGGTCGGTCGTGCTCGTGCTCGCCGGCGCGGTCGGCAACTGCATCGACCGCATCCTCAGCGGCTACGTGGTAGACATGTTCAACTTCCTGTTCATGCGCTTCGCCGTGTTCAACCTGGCGGATATCTTCATCGTCGTCGCCGGC
>ERZ779658.2757-NODE-2757-length-9889-cov-2.403803_pt1 | contig 9889 bp, 8 predicted proteins | sample MGYA00511485_ERZ779658 | MGnify/ENA primary metagenome ERZ779658 (study PRJEB29588, sample SAMEA2162182) | human gut metagenome | biome: human gut; feature: human-associated habitat; material: faeces | place: Denmark | collected 2008/2010 ... | reverse complement strand
TCCCCGCCGCCATAAAATAGACCGACATCGTATAAAAGATCGTCTCCGTGCTGCTCATCATGATGGATGCCATCTTCCCCAGCATCGAATCCGCGCCGTACTCCTTATATATATCCAAAAGAAGACCGGTCGCCGCAGAGGACGAGAACATTTTGACCACCGTGACCGGTATCAGCTCCGGCGGAAAACCCAGCCAGCCGATTCCCCGTCCCAGCAGCCCGGAAAAACACTCCAGAAAACCGGAAGCCCGCAGAATCCCGACCGCCACCATAAGCCCGATCAGTGTGGGCATGATTCCGATGACCGTCTGAAAGCCGTCCTTTGCCCCGTCTATGAATTCTTCATAGATATTCTGTCTGTTCAGAATTCCATAACCGACAATACCGAAAATGAGAAGCGGTATCATTATGTCCGATAGAAAAATCATTACACCCATGATACATCCAGAATCTTCCGTTATTCTACTATATGGAATCCGAACGGTAAATATTCATATTCACGAACTTTCGGGCTGCGGCATGTCATGCTGCTCTTCCTCATCGTGATTCGTCAGCTTCTCATACTGATCCTGCGACATGGGGCGGCCAAAATAATAACCCTGAATATAGTCGCATCCGAGGTCATTTAAAAAATCCACCTGATGCTTTTCCTCCACACCTTCCGCAATCACCATCATGTCCAGAGATTCCGCCATCCGGATGACCGCCTCGATGATCTTTGCACCCTTTTCCGCGGTATTCCCCTTAGAGAAGAACTTCATGTCGATCTTTAACACATCAAGATCCACGTCCTTTAAAATGTTTAAGGAGGAGTAACCGCTCCCAAAGTCATCCATCAGAATCGTAAATCCGGCGTCATGCAGATAATTCACCGCTCTCTGGATCAGTTCCGCATCCTCGGAAAAGACGCTCTCCGTCAGTTCCAGGTTCAGATAATGCGGAGGAATATGATAGCGGTGGATGAGGTCAATCAGGGAATCCATAAAATCCGGGTTATAGAGGTTGACTCTGGATACGTTGACCGAAATTGGCGCCGGATTCCTTCCCTGGGAAAGCTCACTGTCTATGAACTGGCAGACTTTCTCCCACACGTAATAGTCCAACTTCGTGATAAAGCCGTTGCGCTCAAAGATCGGTATAAATTCGTTCGGAAGCACGATCTCACCGCTCGGCTTCTTCCAGCGCACCAGTGCCTCCGCTCCGTACGGAGCCATCTTTTTCAGCTGGTACTTCGGCTGGAAATAGACGATAAACTGCTGCTCTGCCAGCGCGGCATCCATCTCGTCAATGATATGCTGTTCGCGGAGCACTTTCTGTCCGATCTCCTCCGTATATAAAACATCGTGAACCATGTACTGACCCTTGCACTGTGCCGCCGCAATCTCAGCGTTGTCGTGCATCGCCGCCACTTCCATATCCGGATCGTCCACCAGATAAATGCCCGCGCAGGTCTCCAGATAATAATGTACGGAATGTTTCCGGATCTCTGCCCGGATTCCTTCCAGTATGTGATAGATCGCCGCACCATCTTCGTAGGGGACACACATTCCGAACACATCGCCGCCAAGGCGTCCGTATGTGCCTCTGCCGTAAGCTGTCATGACCTTGCGGATGGCTCCCGCCACAAAATGGATCAGCCGGTCTCCCTCTTTGGAGCCGTAGAGGGTATTGATAATCCGGAAACGGTCAATGTCAAAATGGATAAAAGCAAAATTCGCTCCCGCGCGCTGGTCTAAAAGTTCGCGGGTCGCCTGGTAGAACTTCTGCTGTCCGTAAATACCGGTAAGAAAATCATATTCCAGAAACCGCACCTTGCTTTTCTCGATGGCGTTTCCTGCGCGCAGTCTCATGATCCCGGGGCTGGAATTCTTCAAAACAAAATCCCATGCACCGAGCTCCAGACTCTTCTGCTCTCTCTCCGGGTCGTCTTCTGTCGTACACACCACAACCGGAAGATAGCTGTACTCCTTCCGCTTCCGATACATCTCCAAAAATTCATAACCGTCCATCACAGGCATCATCAGATCCAGCATAATCAGCGAAATCTGCGCTCTTTTTCTGGAAAGAATCTCCAACGCCTGCTTTCCGTTACATGCTTCTAGGATGTCGTAATCCGATCTCAAAACATCCGCCACTGCCATCCGGTCCTGCTGACAGTCATCTACGATCAGTACATATTTTCTTCTACCCATACAAGCCCCCGTACCTTGAAACACGATCTGCGTTTCTCCTATGTACTATTATAGTTTTTTCGTTTCCTTTCAGCAACGTTTTTTTAACTTACAAAAGATAATTGCCGCCGCGGTACTACATATAGTCGCAATAAGTCCCGGACCCACTACTGCTGCGGGATTGACGCTCCCGTACTGGCTCCGGTACGCGATGATATTGACCGGAATCAGCTGCAGGGACGAGATGTTGACGATCAGAAACGTGCACATCTCATCCGTGGCAATATCCGGTCCGCGTTTCCGCGAGGTTCCTTTTTGTCCGCAGAGTTCCAGGTTACGCTCCTGCAATGCCTCAATCGCTTTTAATCCCGCCGGCGTTGCCGCCCAGCCAAGTCCGAAGACATTTGCAATCATATTCGCCGCAATGTATTCGTTGGCGGGGTGCTCCTGCGGGAGATCCGGAAACAGGAAATGCAGCACCGGGCGCATTCTCCGTGAAAGTCCCTCAATGATCCCCGCCTTTTCCGCAATCCGCATCAGTCCCACCCAGAAAGACATCACTCCCATCATGGTAATACAAAGCGTAACCGCCTCTTTTGCCGAATCGAGCGCCGCCGTCGTAATCTGCGGCAGGGTTCCGTGGAACGCCCCGTAGATGATGCCCGTCAGAATCATAAATGCCCAGAGATAATTCATATCCCCTCACCCGTTTTTATCGTTTCTCCATATATATGCATCCCGGAATAAATCTTGACAGCACCCCCTTGATGCGCAAAAATAGCGCAGAACTTTTGAATAATTGCACATTTTCCCACATAGAATATGTTAATTTTCCGACACAGGAGTTTTCTCCTCTGCCGCGTTTCCGAGGTGTTTGTTTGCATTCTTCGTTTATCCACACATTTTCCAGGCAATTCGTCCTTTTTCCACTGATGACGTCCGTTTTTCTGCTCAACGGATGCTCCCGCTTCTCCATGCAGACGGATTTCGTCGCCGGTTCCACGTCCTCCTTCGATACGTTTCTTGATGATTTTTTCCGGGCGGAGGTCTCCTCCAACACGATCAATCTTCATTTTTCACTGTCCCATCCGGAAAACTACGGCATTACAGAGACTCCGATCACGCTCGGCAGTCTCTCGGAAGAAGCACTTGCCGCATCCCATGCATCTCTGGAGAACACGCTCGCGGCTCTGGCAAAATACGACCGCGATGCCCTTCCGCCCTCCGGTCAGCTCACCTATGACGTCTTGCAGGATTATCTTAAGACGGAGCTCTCCGCATCCGATCTGACTCTCTACGACGAGCCGCTGCGCCCTACGACCGGCATTCAGTCGCAGCTTCCCGTACTATATGAGGAATACCGTTTCCGGCAGCCAGCCGAGGTGGAGGACTATCTCGCGCTCCTCGCCCTGACCGGCGATTATTTCGACCAGATCATCCGCTTCGAGCAGCAGAAAGCACAGGCCGGGCTTTTTATGTCCGACTATGCCTGCAACACACTGATTTCACAGTGTAACGCCTTCACAGCTGACCCGGATCAACACTATCTCATCCAGACCTTCGATCACAAAATCGATGCCATGTCAGAATTGACGGAAGACCAAAAGACACTCTACAAGGAAAAAAATGCCGCTCTGGTGCGGGAACATGTGCTTCCCGCCTACACCCATCTTGCCGCGGCGCTCACAGAGCTTCTCGGCAGCGGCAAAAACGATATGGGGCTCTGTTACTTTGCAGACGGAAAAGATTACTACCGCTACCTGGTCTGCCACAACACCGGGAGCGCTTCCGATCTTCCGGCGCTGCAGGATCGGATCTTAGAAAAACGGCAAAGCGACCTGCAGCAGGCGGCAGCACTCCTCTCCGAAAACCCGCAGTTAAAAGCATCCCAGACGACCGTCCGGCTTCCTGCCGCCGATCCCATTGCAACGCTAAACGGGCTGCAGGAGGCGATGCGCGCAAATTTTCCTGCACCACCCGAGACCACATTTACTGTAAGTTCTATTGACGAGTGCATGGAAGACTATATGGCGCCTGCGTTTTACATCACCTCGCCCATTGACGATTATGCGCAGAACTCCATATTTATCAATGCCTCCACCGACACCTCCTCCCTGCGGTATTTCACAACGCTGGCGCACGAGGGCTTCCCCGGCCACCTTTATCAGACGGTGATGTCCTATGAAGCCGGACTGCATCCCGTGCGGTTTCTGCTGAATTATCCGGGCTATGTCGAGGGCTGGGCAACCTACGTGGAGATGATCTCGTACCATTATGCCGGGCTGGATGATGACCTCGCCTCGCTGCTCTCCCTGAATCAGTCCGCCCTCCTAAGTCTCTATGCCTCAACGGATCTGGGAATCCACTACGACGGCTGGAGCTTTTCCGACACAACCGCTTTCTGGAAAGACTTCGGCATCACGGATCAGACCGCACTGCGCGAAATCTATGAGCTGATCGTGGAAGAACCCGCCCATTATCTGAAATACTATGTGGGATATATGGAATTTGTGGATTTAAAAGAAAAGGCACAGGAAACCTACGGAAGCGCCTACAGCGATATCGCTTTTCATAAGGCTCTGCTCTCCATCGGTCCTGCACCTTTTTCGATCATTGAAACGTATCTGGATAATTATTATCTGCCGGATGCGGCTCCCCAATAGCCCCGGCGCAGCTTATGCGTCACATGTATCGTTTCCAACATAAACCAAAATGTTTTTGCGAATTGTAATATGATATTGGTAAAAAACGCCGCAACACGGTCATCCCCGTTTGCAGCGTTTTCTAATATAACACAGTATTTTCATTTATGTAAGTATTTTTTAAGACAACAGCGCCTGGTAGACATCGCGCTTGCTGATGCCGCGGTCCTTTGCCACCAGCTTCATCGCTTCCTTCCGGCCGATCCCCTGCTTCTCATAGACTTCCATATGATCCTCGAGAGACAGGTTCTCCCAGTTCTTCTGCTCTTCCTGCTTCAATTCCTCAAATGTCTTTCCGGCGATTACCAGGACATACTCTCCGCGGGGTTCATTGTCTTTATAATATTGAAGAATCTCCAAGAATGTCGTTAATGTCTTTTCCTCGTACCGCTTTGTCAGTTCCCTGCACACGGTTAATTTGCGGTCTCCGAGCGTCTCATACAGCTCTTCCAGCGTGCGGATCAGATGATGCGGCGCCTCGTAGATGATGATCGTGCGCGTCTCATTGACCAGTTGCGAGAGCACTGCTGCCCGCTCTTTTTTCTCCCTCGGCAGAAACGCCTCAAACGCAAACCGTCTGGTCGGCTGCCCTGACATCGTGAGTGCGGTGATACATGCCGCCGGTCCCGGCAGAGATGTCACCTCAATCCCTTCCTCATAGCAGACGCGCACGAGGTCTTCCCCCGGATCCGAGATCCCCGGCGTCCCCGCATCCGTAATCAGTGCGATGTCGAGCCCTTCACGCATCTTATCCACCAGCTGATACGCTTTCTCGATCTTATTGTACTCGTGATAGCTCGTCATCGGCGTCCGGATCTCAAAATGATTCAACAGCTTGATGGAATTTCTGGTATCCTCCGCCGCAATCAGATCGACTTCCTTTAAGGTTCTCACCACCCGGTAGGTGATGTCCTCCAGATTTCCGATCGGAGTGGCACACAAATATAACTTTCCCGCCATAACTTTTCCTTTCGTCGTGCATAAAGCGCGCACATCCTGTATACTTCCCGCGTGCATTCCTGCCTGCTATCCGACAGACTTCTCCTCGGCCACATTCCCCACTCCTGCAAGCTTCGGTGCAGCGAAATACAGTACGATTCCTCCGATCACCGCGCCGATGGAGATCAACTGCGACGTGGACAGCACACCCACACTGCCTCTGTAATCGTTGCGCAAAAACTCCACGGCAAATCTTCCGATTCCGTACAGCACAAGATAAGCCGCCGCAACGCGTCCGGTCTTCGGTCTCTTCGATGCAAACCATAACAGCAGCGCGCAGATGATAAAATCTCCCGCCGCTGAGATCAGCTGCGTCGGTATCAGCTTCACACCGTTCGGTGCGAACGAGGAGTTATGAAACGTGATTCCGTACCACGCATCCGTCTCCCTGCCGTAGCAACAGCCCGCAAAAAAGCAGCCAAAGCGGCCGAAGCCTTGTGCAAACGAAACCGCCGGCATCACCAGATCAAAATACGGCATAAACGCCTGCTTTTTCGTGCGGCAGTAGATATAACTTGCCAGAATTCCTCCGATGATTCCTCCGTAGACCACATAGCCGTTCTTGAAATCCCAGAGGATAGACGGATCCTTCATGATCTCCGGAATCTCTACAATATAATATAAAATCCTGGTTCCGAGCATTCCGCCGATGATGGCGCAGAAGAAAATGCCCCAGATGATATCCTCATCATAGCCTCTTTTTTTGCCCCGGCGCAGCGTCATCAGCAATGCCGCCAGAAAACCCGCTGCAATCATCACTCCATACATATGAATGGTAATCGGTCCTATCACAATATCATTAAACATATTTTTTTCCTTTCTGCCACAGCGTCCTGTCCGCTGCTTTCTGTGCCGCCATACCCGTTCATTTGTTAATATCCGTAGATATCATAGATTTCATCCGTGTATACACCCTGTTCCTTATAAACGATCAGCGGCTTTTCCACCGTCAGTCTCGATCTGCCGCCGCGGCATCCCTCCAGCAGAACCATGTTCGGCTCCTTGTCCACATATGGATAGACCAGTTGCATCCGCTTGGGTTCAATGCCGTAAGCAACCATTTTGCTCATAATCTCCGCAAGGCGGAACGGACGGTGTACCATGTAAAATCTCCCGCCCGGCACAAGCAGCTTCGCCGACTCCCGCAGAATGTCGTCCAGAGTACACAGAACCTCATGACGTGCGATCGCTTTAGCCTCCGAGCCGGAACTGATTCCGTGCTGTCCGATCATATACGGCGGATTGGTGGTGACAATATCAAAAGAAGATGCCCCGAATATTCCCGAGGCATCTTTGATATCGCCTGTCACAACCCGGATCTTTTCTTCCAGGTGATTATATAATACGCTTCTTCTCGCCATATCCGCGCTCTCTTCCTGAATCTCCAGTGCAGTAAAATCTTCTGCCTCCGTCTTTGCCTCCATTAAGATCGGGATAATCCCGGTGCCCGTCCCCAGATCAAGCACACGCTCTCCCCGTCTGGCACGCGCGAATCCCGACAACAGCACGGCATCCATACCGAAACAGAATCTCGCCGGATCCTGAATGATATAGTAGCCGTTCCGGTGCAGTTCATCCAGACGCTCGTTTTCATGGACAAGATTATTTGGTGTCATCAATCTTGGATTTTCCTCCCTTATCCTCAAGCGCGGACAATTCCTTCAGCTCCTTTGCAGAAAGCTTTATATTTTCCTTTCTGCGGCGCGGACGGAACTTCAGCTCGTCCACCGGATATTCCCGGAGTTCTTTTTCATCGTCCACCTCTACCAGTACCTTCACCATCTGGCGGAGCACATTGACCGAAGACACTTCTCCTTTCAGTCCGTCCACCGTCGTCACGCGGTCGCCGATACCCGGAAGTCTGCTGTTGAGATACTCGTAGGTCTCTTCCTCATTCTTCAGGCAGCACATCAGTCTTCCGCACACACCCGAAATCTTGGTCGGATTCAAAGAAAGATTCTGCTCTTTTGCCATCTTGATGGAAACCGGCGCAAATTCCGAGAGATAGGTGTTGCAGCACAGCGCACGTCCGCAGATACCGATTCCGCCCATGATCTTTGTCTCATCGCGCACACCGATCTGGCGAAGCTCGATTCTGGTGCGGAATACCGCTGCGAGGTCTTTTACCAGCTCACGGAAATCGATTCTTCCGTCCGCCGTGAAGTAAAACAACAGCTTATTATTGTCAAACGTGTATTCCGCCTCGACAAGCTTCATATCGAGCTTGTGCTTGGCAATCTTCTCAAGACAGATGCGGAAGGCATCCTTCTCTTTTTCCCGGTTCTTCGCAACCGTCTTCTCGTCCGCCTCCGTCGCAATGCGGATGACCGGCTTCAACGGCTGGATGACTTCCTCCTCCGAAACCCCTTTCGGCTCCGTCATGACCGTTCCCATCTCGACACCGCGGGCGGTCTCCACGATTACGTGCATTCCCGCATGGATGTCCAGCTTGCCCGGTTCAAAATAATATATCTTGCCCGCATTCCGAAAGCGGACTCCTACTACTTTTACCATATTTCTAGTTCTCCTTTATTGTCAGCAACAGCAGTTCCATTGTAAGGTCAAAGTTGACGTTGGCATTCAGCCGGATCTGTGCTTTGCGCAGCGCCTCCAAGATCGTCTCGATGCCGCTGTAAGAACTCTTCTCTGCCTGCCGCTTGATGTCGTACACTTCATCCTTGAAGATCAGACCGTTCACGTCGCCGGTTGCCTTAAACAGCAGCACGTCCCGATACCATACCATCATCAGATCAAAGTAATCATTGATCGAAAGCTTGTATGTAGCAATCTGTTTTACCGCCTCTGTCATCTCATACAAATCGATGTCCCGAAGCCGCTTGATCAGCTGGAGCACCGCGTCCTTTAACTCGTTGAACTCCTCCGAGGACGCAAGCTGAATGGCTTTTCCGACGTTACCCTGAGCGAATGCCACACATACGTCCGCCTGGTAGTCCGGGATCTGATACTTGCGCATCAGATAGCCGCGGATCTTCTCATCCGGCACTGCCTTGATGTTCAATGTGACACAGCGGGATAAGATCGTCGGCAGAAAAGCGGCAGCGTTTGTGGTAAGAAGAATCAGAATCGCGTAGGCAGGCGGTTCCTCAATCGTCTTAAGCAGCGCATTCTGTGCCTGCTCGTTCATCTTCTCGGCTTCATCGATAATATAGATCTTATATCTGCTGCTGTAAGGTTTGATTACTATATCGTTGTTGACCTGGATACGGATATCATCGACCGAGATTGTATTCGGCTTCTCATGCCGCACATAGATGATGTCCGGCTGGTTCTTCGTCATCGCCTGCTTACAGGAATGACATTCCATACACGGCTCCACATCGGACGGCTGCGCGGCATTTTTCACCACATCCTCCAGCTTCTCACACTCGAGTGTCTGGGCAAACGCCTCCGCGAGCATCATTTTGCCGGACTTATCCGGTCCGTTTATGATGTATGCATGTGATACCTTATCCATTGTGACTGCATTCTGCAGATGCTCTATGATCTGCTCATGCCCTAAAATAGCTTTAAATCCTGCCATAGCTTCCCTCGTTTTATGTTAAGTCAGAATATCCAACAGAAGTCCCTGGATCTCCCCGATCTTGCTCAAGATCGTGATGTGATCCTTCTCATCCTTGACCAGTTCCTGTGCAAGTTCGTCCAGGTTGGCATCAATCAGCCGGATCAGTCCGTAGACTCTGTGGCGTCCCTTGCGGTCCAGGAAATTCTCTCTTGAAAACTTATGAGAGCGGTAGACCACTTCATTCATAAAATCACGGATCAGTCCGCGGTACTTTTTCATATCGCGGATGTCCATATGTTCCGCAATCCGGTTCCCCTGAAATGTAATGTCAGATAACAGACTGTCCACCTTCGCCTGAAGCTCTGCATCTGTGATCGCGCTCGCCAGCGTAAACTTGAACGTTCCGTCGCCGGTCTCCGTCGTCACCGTGTCCGGCACCTGCGTTACCATCTGTGCCTGATTTACCTTAATATCCAATCTGCCACCCTCTTTCCC
>ERZ779658.2755-NODE-2755-length-9894-cov-2.195752_pt1 | contig 9894 bp, 8 predicted proteins | sample MGYA00511485_ERZ779658 | MGnify/ENA primary metagenome ERZ779658 (study PRJEB29588, sample SAMEA2162182) | human gut metagenome | biome: human gut; feature: human-associated habitat; material: faeces | place: Denmark | collected 2008/2010 ... | reverse complement strand
TTTTTCTCCCCGGTAAGGATTGTCTCATATCCTTTTCTCACATATTCTGCAAGCAGTCCGCCTTCTTTTGTCAAGCGCACGCCTTTGGATGTCCGCACAAAGAGAGCGCAGGAAAGATCACTTTCCAGATGCTTGACTGCCTGACTGACTGCCGGCTGTGAGATGGAAAGCGCCTCTGCTGCGAGGGAGATACTGTTGTATTTGGATACATAATAAAAAATTTTGTAGTATTCGAGGTTTGTCTGCATTATTTTACTCCGTGATTTTACTGTGACTTGCAAATAATTGCTTTCTTATTATAACAGTTTCCCACGAAAAAATCTTTTCTTTTGCGAAAACAAAAAAATTATATTTTTTCGCAAAAATAAACATTGTCTTTTTGCGGTCCATGCCTTATACTAAGTTGCTGAAACGCAAAGAATATGCGTGTTGAGGCTAAAAAACACGGACAGATTTTTAACTATTTTATAAATCAAGGAGTACAGACTATGACAAAAGACATGACAATGGGAAGCCCGCTCAGAATGATCTTACTTTTTTCCGTTCCGGTTTTACTGGGAAATATTTTTCAGCAGTTTTATAACATGGTGGATACGATCATTGTCGGGCAGTATCTTGGTGAGGATGCTCTGGCTGCGGTAGGCTCTACCGGATGCCTGATGTTTCTTGTATTAGGATTTGCAAATGGTATTGCGCAGGGATTTGGCGTTATGGTCTCCCACGCCTTCGGTGCAAAAGATTTCAAGCTGTTAAAGCATTATGTCGCACTCTCCCTGATACTGACTGCCATTGTATCGTTACTTCTGACTATCCCTACGGTGGCAGCTTCCAGACAGTTTCTTATTTTAATGAAAACACCGGACAATATCTTAGGACTCGCAGACTCTTATATCAAAGTCATTTTCGCAGGTATCCTGCTCACGATGTCCTACAACGTTGCCGCCGGTATTTTAAGAGGGATCGGCGACAGCAAAACACCGCTGTATTTCCTGATTCTCTCTTCCTTTTTAAATATTGTGCTCGACCTGTTTTTGATCGTCGTCGTAAAACTTGGAACCGCAGGCGCTGCCTATGCGACGATCATTGCGCAGGGTGTCTCCGCACTGCTTTGCTTTATTTATATGTTCCGCAAATTCGACATTTTAAAAACCAGCCGGGAAGATTACTATCTCGACGGATACGGTGTGTTCAATATGCTTTCCATCGGTATTCCGATGGCGCTCAACTATTCCATCACCGCTATCGGAACCATGATTTTACAGGGCGCAGTCAATATTTTCGGTTCCAGTGTTGTGGCTGCCTTCACTGCCGCCTCCAAAGTGGAAAACCTCTCCACCCAGACCATGCCGACACTCGGCACTGCGATTGCCACCTACTGCGGTCAGAACCTCGGCGCAGGAAAATACAAACGTATCTACGAGGGAATGCGCAAAGGATTTTTCATCTGCATTTTTATCTCGCTTGCTGCCTCTGCCATCTGCGTATTCGGCGGACGTTTTATTGTGAGCTGGTTCGTGAGCAATCCTTCCGAGGAGATCTTCTCTTCCGCCATGCAGTACCTGACGATCGCAAGCTGGTTCTTTCTCCCGCTCGCCATGATCTTTTTATACCGCAATGCCTTACAGGGCCTGGATCAGGGACTGATCCCCATGCTCTCTGGTGTCGTCGAGCTCGCCTGCCGCTTCGGCGTCATCGCTCTCATTCCGGCAAGCACCGGCTTCTTCGGTGTCTGCTTCGCTGATCCGGCTGCCTGGGCCGGTGCCGGCATCCCGCTGTTTATCACCTATCTTCTCTGGGAGCACCGGATGAAGCAGTGTTCCATGGCGGTGTAAACATTTTTCCCTCACACGGAAATGCATCCTATTGCATCAAAAAGACCGTACTCCGTCATCCCGGAATACGGTCTTTTATATTGTCCTGTTTTATTTTATCTATGCTTCCAGCTCCGGAATCTTCTTCGAGCAGGCAACAGCAAGTGCCCCAGGTCCGATATGACATGATACGCTCAGTGACAGCGGATCCATATGAATCTCCAGTCCCGGAAATGCTTCCTGCACCTCCTGCCTGAACGCTTCCGCAGCATCCAGATCGTACGTGTACGCCATCTCCAGATGCATACTCTTTCCTTCCGGATCATGGAACCGCTCCGCAAAATCGTGCTTCATCGCCTCGATCATCAGGTTCTTCGCCTGCTTGACAGTTCTCGCCTTGGCAAATGCATCCAGCTTCTCTCCCTGGATCTGTAGTACCGGTTTTAGCTTTAACAACGTTCCAAGCGCTGCCGCCGCCGGCGTAATGCGTCCGCCTTTCTTCAGATAATACAGGGTATCCACCATAATATAAATGGAAGACTCAAATTTATCTCTCTCCAGAATCTCCTTAATCTCCGCTGCACTGTGTCCTTGCTCTGCCAGTGCCATCGCGTCCAGCACAGACTGCCGCTGCGTCACAGAGATTCTCTGGTTATTCACAACCTGCACCTTTCCTTCGTAATCCTGCGCCAGCATCAACGCTGTCTCACAGGAACCGCTGAGTCCGGACGACATTGGAATATGCACAATCTCATCATACTCCTTCAGCAATGCATCCCATGTATCGGTCACATTCCCGACAAGCGGCATCGATGTGGAAATATTGGCATTCTCGGACAGCATCTGATAAAACTCTTTCTGCGACAGATCAATATCCTCATATAATGTCTTGTCTCCCACAAAAAAAGGCATCGGCAGAATGGTGATTCCAAGTTCTTCCGCCTGCAATTGCGTAATTCCGCTGTTGCTGTCAGATACGATTGCTACTTTGCTCATAACTTCTACTCTCCCTTACAATGTCTCTGATCGTTCCTTGATGTTCTTCTTAAAATTGATGATCTCATGCTCATACTCAGTATTCATATAAGTGGAATGAATCATAAAATCTGCCGACGCCCGGTTGTTGGCGATCGGGATGTCATACACCTGCGCGATACGCAAAAGCGCTTTCACATCCGGGTCATGCGGCTGTGCTGTCAGCGGGTCAGAGAAGAAAATCACAAAATCCACTCTTCCCTCCACAATCTTTGCGCCAATCTGCTGGTCTCCGCCGAGAGGGCCACTGTTATAGCCTCTTACCGGGAGTCCTGTCTGATCCGTAATCATACGTGCTGTCGTACCTGTGCCACATAGAAAATGCTGCTTTAAAATCTCCTTGTTCTGCTCACACCAGTCAATCAGATCTGCTTTTTTATTGTCATGCGCAATCAGTGCAATATTCTTTTGTTTTCCTATTGTCATTGTAATAAAATCTTCACTCATAATCTCTGGATACCCCCTTATCATTTTTCTAATGCATTGTACCATATTTTGTCCCGGACCGCCACCAAAAAATAATAGAAAGCGCACCGCAGCACGCTTTCTATTATTAAAAACGCTAAAATGACTCTTCTATTCATTCTGCATGTATACTTTTGTATACCGCATCACGCCTGTTCCTGTGCTACAACCTCACGCATTCTCTCCGAGATCTTGTAAATTTCGCCAAGCAGATCATTCAGATTCTCCATATTCTGCATACTATCCTCACTCATAGACATGCTGTTTTCTGAGGATGCCGCAACCTCTTCACTCGTTGCAGATAAATTGGTAATACTGTCATTGATCTGCGTATTTGCTGAAAGGATACTCTCCACCTCACCAGACAAATTCTGCATAGAATTCTGGAACAGATTCATCTTATCCTCGATAACAGTAAACTTCTCTCTCGTTGTCTCGATCATCTCGTTCTGCTTATCTGCAGACTCCGCTGACTTCTGCATATTTACAGAGGCTTCCTCCACATTTACCGTCAATTTTTCGATAATCTCCGTGATCTTTCCCGTCGACTCCTTCGTCTCCTCTGAAAGCTTGCGGATCTCGTCTGCCACAACCGCAAAGCCTTTTCCAGCCTCCCCTGCTCTGGCTGCCTCAATGGACGCATTGAGTGCAAGCAGATTGGTCTGATCGGAAATGCTTAAAATCGTTCCGATAATGACCTCCACTTCCTTTATGCGGTTGTCCAGTTCTTCCGTCGTGGTTCTTGTGGCGCGGTTGATCTCCGCCGTCTGGGTTGCCTGCTCCTTCAGCTCGGCGATCAGGTCAGCGCCCTCACGGAGCGCGTCCTGTGTCGCATCTGACGCCGTCTGCATCTCTTTCGTCTCTTTTTCGGCGTTTTCAATATTCGTCTGGATGCCGTTCGTCTGCATCGTCTGCTGCTCAATCGCTTCCGCCGTCAGCTTGACGCTCGATGCAATCTCCTTGACGGAGTTGTTGCTGCTGACCATGCTCTCCGTCAGCACATCCGCTTTCTCTCTCGCACTGTCGAACTTCTCGGACAGCGCTCCCGACATCTGAATGATCTCATCCGCCACACGCGCCGCCGCATCCATCTGCGACTTGATGGCATCTGTATCCTCAACATGGTGTCTCGCCTGCAGATCTACCGCAATACACATCACAACACCGAAAGAAATGGCAAACACTATCTGTACAACTGACTCGCTCTTTGTCCCAGGATATTTCACAAAATGAAGTATGCCCGAAATTACATTCAGCGCTCCCATCGCAATAGCGCTGATGCGTGCCAGCCTTATATCACGATACAACATAACCGTAAGCATAATTAAATACATAAATGCATAAAAGACCACGTTTTTGTTTGATAAGATCATCACTGCATAGGTAAGAAACATACACGAAAGTGAAATCATAACAAATTTCCTATCCCCGCGATACCGGACATGTCCAATGAAAAATATCACGAGAAGAATGATATTGACCACCATGCGTGCCAGCACCACAGATTTATCCGCTGTTACATCCACAAATCCAAGCAGCGTCAGTGCATTCAAAAGTCCAAGAATGATAAGTCCAAGGACGAATGTAATCTTGTTGCGTTCCAATCTTTGTTTTTGTTTTAATTTCATAACTATCCCTTCCTTTGTAAACAATCTCACCCGGGCAGACGGATCTTTCCATCCATCAGCATCTTCACAAACGCCGTATCCCGGATAATCCAGGAATCTTTCTCAATCAGAATATTCCTGTGATAGACTTCCTCCGGCGTCGCCCATTTTAACTGATACCCCTTTGCGATCTCGCTCGGGGTAAGTGAAAGTGGTGCCTGCTCGTCCAAAACATCGCAGTAAAAAAAAAGAGAATGGCAGATAAACTTTTTATCCGGCTCAAAAATATCTCTGTGCAGTTCTATTATCTCGCCCAGCTCACAGATACTCTCCGGTCTGACATAAAGTCCTGTCTCCTCTTTTACTTCACGGATCAGCGTCTGCTCATAATTCTCACCCGGCTCCTGCCCGCCTCCGGGGATCTTATATTCTCCCTCCCGGCTGCACTGCATGGCAAGCCTGCCGTCACGCACAATGATCGCCCGTATCGAATACTTTTCATAGATACCCGTCGTGCCCTCATAATCACGGGCATCAAATGTCGCAAGGATCTTCATACGCATTTCCTCCGTGCCGCTTCACTTTTCTTGAATTATATTCCCTTTTTGCAATTATCGCAATATTTTTCAAATATTTTTATTTTAAACATTTTCTGTAATAAGAACACAGTTTTCTAATTGCAGAAAAAAATCCACCCCGGTCGATTGACCGGGATGGATTCCCTCTTCGGATGGGATTTACATCATTCCCATTCCGCCTGCGCCGCCTGCCGGCATTGCCGGTGCGTCCTCTTTGATGTTTGCCACCACAGACTCTGTGGTAAGTAAGGTAGATGCTACAGAAGTTGCGTTCTGTAATGCGGTTCTTGTCACCTTAACCGGATCCAGGATACCCTGCTCTACCATGTCTACATACTGCTCCGTTGCTGCGTTAAATCCAACGCCTGCCGGAGATTCTTTTACTTTATTGATGATGACTGCGCCCTCTAATCCTGCATTTGCGGAAATGTAGTACAGCGGAGCCTCCAATGCCTTTAAGATAACCTTCGCACCGGTCTTCTCATCGCCCTCAAGCGTATCTGCGAGTGCTGCCACATCCTTGGTTGCATGAATGTATGCGGAACCGCCTCCTGCAATGATGCCTTCCTCGACTGCTGCTCTCGTTGCGTTTAACGCATCTTCCATACGAAGCTTTGCTTCCTTCATCTCCGTCTCAGTTGCTGCGCCGACACGGATCACTGCTACGCCGCCTGCAAGCTTTGCAAGACGCTCCTGTAACTTCTCCTTGTCGAACTCGGAAGTTGTCTCCTCGATCTGACCGCGGATCTGGTGGATTCTCGCCTGAATAGCGTCCTTATTGCCTGCACCGTCCACGATTACCGTGTTCTCCTTCTGAACTTTAACGGATTTTGCACGTCCGAGCTGATCCATTGTGGTATCCTTAAGCTCTAATCCGAGATCGGAGCTGATAACCTGACCACCGGTTAAGATTGCGATATCCTCGAGCATTGCCTTTCTTCTGTCGCCGTAGCCCGGAGCCTTGACTGCCACTACATTGAAAGTACCACGCAGTTTGTTGACGATCAATGTTGTAAGTGCCTCGCCCTCGATGTCCTCAGCGATGATGAGAAGTCTTGCGCCGCTCTGTACGATCTGCTCTAATAACGGCAGGATCTCCTGAATGTTGCTGATCTTCTTATCTGTGATTAAGATATACGGATCATCCAGAACCGCTTCCATTTTATCCATATCGGTGCACATATATGCGGATACATATCCACGGTCGAACTGCATACCTTCTACCAGATCAAGCTCTGTCTGCATGGTCTTGGACTCCTCGATGGTAATAACGCCATCGTTGGATACCTTCTCCATCGCATCTGCTACCATGTTGCCGACTTCCTCGTCACCTGCAGAGATAGCTGCAACTTTTGCGATCTGATCTTTTCCTTTTACTTTGGAGGACATTGCAAGGATGGACTCCACTGCCTTGTCAGTTGCCTTCTTCATACCGCGGCGAAGCACGATCGGGTTGGCGCCTGCCTCCAGGTTCTTCATACCTTCCTGGATCATTGCCTGTGCAAGTACGGTTGCGGTTGTGGTACCGTCACCGGCAACATCGTTGGTCTTGGTTGCAACTTCCTTGACGAGCTGTGCTCCCATGTTCTCGAATGCATCCTCAAGCTCGATCTCCTTTGCGATCGTCACACCATCGTTGGTGATAAGCGGTGCTCCGTAGGACTTGTCGAGTACGACGTTTCTTCCTTTCGGTCCGAGTGTTACTCTGACGGTATTTGCCAGCTTATCTACGCCGGCTCCCAATGCTGTTCTTGCCTCTGTTCCGTATTTGATTTCCTTTGCCATGACTGATCTACCTCTCTATCTCTTATTCTGATTCAAATTACAGGGATGCTTCCCGGCTACTTATTCTACGACAGCCAGAATGTCGCTCTGTCTTACAATGATGTATTCCTCTCCATCCAGCTTTACTTCTGTTCCTGCATATTTGGAATAGATGACCTTCTGTCCTGTCTTTACCTGCATGGTAACTTCCTTACCGTCTACCATTCCGCCAGGACCTACGGCGATTACCTCTGCCTCCTGCGGCTTCTCCTGTGCGCTGCTGGTAAGAATGATACCAGACTTTGTGGTCTCTTCTGCCTCACACTGTTTTAATACAACTCTGTCACTCAATGGTACTAATTTCATTTTGTAGACCTCCTGTTTTATGATCTGAAATAATATCTTTCGTTTTGTTATTAGCACTCATTTCGTTTGAGTGCTAACCGATAGTGTTATAATAGTTTTTTAGCATGTGATCTGCAACCGGATATATTCCTGTATATTTGTATTTATGTTGTTTTTTTCTCGTTTTTTCTTTTGTTTTCTTGTATTTTTATATTTTCATCCATTTTTTTTGATTTTATACTTTTTTTAGAAACTCACCGTCGCTTCTCTCCAACGACCTGTTTCACCGTTTTGCGGACAGTTTTATTTCCCTCCGACCACAGGAGTTTTAAGGCTTTTGCAAAGACCTTCTGGCTCTTCTCCGGCAGACGGCTTTTCGCCTTCATCAGCTCCTGCACCGCCTTCCATTTGCTGTGGTAAAAATCATCCACCGTCTTAATGTCCGCCGCTTCAAGCATGCCGAATACCGTATCCACAATCTGTTCGCGTTCCTCCCCGTTCAGCTGGTAAATCCATGCCTTCATCGTCTCATCCAACATCAGGCTCTGGGCCGCCACCTCCCTGACATAGACAAAGGATGTGCCGAGCACCTCCCACGACATGGCATCGTGCTGCTGGATTCCACTGTTGGAACTGCGCACCACCTCATACGCCTCCTGGTGCTCCAAGAGCATTCCGACAATCGAAGATTCCGGCAGAATCGTGTGGATTTTCGGCAGTACGCGCTGGTATGCCGCGCTCTCTACAATATCCCTGCGGAACCCAGGTCCGTCATTGCTGTACACCGCAAGAATCCTGTCCTGCAGCCCGCTGCTGCAGTGGACTGCAGCATAGACCGCAAGATTTCCGCCCTTGGAGTGACCCCCGATGCGCACGGGGCAGCTGCCATCTCCAAGCATCTGTTCCACGTACGAAACGGCTTTCAGCTGACCGGGCGTCTCCGAGAGGTATCCCATATTAAAATCCTCTCTCCACCCTGTGATCGTATTGTCTGTGCCGCGGAACGACACATAGATACTGCCATCCGGCAGCCCGGCGCACATGACCGCAAACTGTGACTGCTCCTCCTCACTGATGTCATTGACGTAACCCCAGAGCTTTACATCGCGGAACCGCTCTGTTTTCGCCATCTTCTCCAGAACAAACGGCGCCGCCTTTGTCATTGACACCCGCGCAAGGATCTCCTCCCTGCTGTTCTGCTCCCAGAACACGGCGGATGCCTCCGCAAGCGTGACTGCCTCCGCCTCGCTCTGCCCGGTCACAATCCCGTCAAACGAAGTATATACCAGCTCCGCAAAAAGCAGATTATCCACCTCGTTAAATCCGGACGCGGTGAAAGTCAGATCCCCCCGCCAGTCCAGATAATCCATCATGTTTGCCATCCCGCTCCTCCTTCTCTTCCCGCTGCAATCCCGTTGCTTCCTATCCGATCAGCCCATAGTGCTTCAGTCCGTTTTTAATTCCATGATTCATAATATCGGTCGTCACATACTCCGCGGCAGCCTTCGCCGCAGGTGCCCCGTTTCCCATGGCGATGCCATGTCCCACATAGGTGAGCATCTCCAGATCATTCGTGCTGTCGCCGAACGCATAAGTATTCTCCCTGGCAATCCCAAGCATGTCACATACCTGCGCTATTCCGGTCGCCTTTGTGTAGCCCTTCGGCACCACTTCAATCAGCTGCGGATTGTGTTCAATCACATCAAAATGCGGCACCAGTTCCGCTTCCACCGCACGCACGCTCGCCCCGTTCATATAAGCGCTCAATTTGTTGATCTCATACTCCGTCTGCCCACGGATCTCCCGTACATCCTCTCCCAGTTCACTGCGCAGATACTGAATAAACGGATCTTCCTTAAAATCTTCCCCGTTTGCGTAGATATAATGCGGTCCCTCCAGCACCGCTTCCATGTGGTATGCCTCAATGACACGTAGAAGTTCCTCTGCTTCTTCAGGCGTAAGCAGCCTCTCGCACACCTTCTTTCCTTCATATTCAATATGTGTGCCGCACGCCGCCACAATCCCGTCAAACCCTATTCCAAGGATCTTCTCACTGCGGATGTTCGACCGGCTTCTGCCGCTGCACAAAAACGCGTAATTCCCGTCAGCCCTAAGTTCGCGTATCGCTTCCGTTGTACTTTCCGGCACCTGCATGTGCTCATTCCACAAAGTTCCGTCTATGTCAAAAAATACTGCTTTTTTCATCTTTTCTCTCCAATCCGTATCTATTACACAAAGAATCTCGCTTGCGAGATTCTCCGCGCGCGAGCGGTTCGCAAAGCGATATTT
>ERZ779658.2749-NODE-2749-length-9911-cov-1.646916_pt1 | contig 9911 bp, 7 predicted proteins | sample MGYA00511485_ERZ779658 | MGnify/ENA primary metagenome ERZ779658 (study PRJEB29588, sample SAMEA2162182) | human gut metagenome | biome: human gut; feature: human-associated habitat; material: faeces | place: Denmark | collected 2008/2010 ... | reverse complement strand
GAGCGGTTTGTTAATATGTGCAGGTATAAAGAAATTCCGCTTTGGAATGTTTATTGGGATACAAAACGTAAACACCTATATGCAGATATATCCTTAAAAAATTTTTGGAGATTGCGTCCGATCGTTCGGAAAACACATGCAGTACCCATTGTTGTAAAGCGTCACGGCGGCCCTTTTTTGCTGAGTAGCATACAGAAAAGAGCGAGTTTTTTTGCCGGGCTCATTTTGTTTCTTGCCGGAATAATATTTTTGGCAGGCAGAATATGGGGCATATCATTTGAAGGAGAACAATATCATACCGAAGAAAGTTTGCGGCGTTTTCTAAATGAGAGCGGTGTGTATATGGGAATGCCGTCAAAAGGTTTAAGCTGCACAGAGCTTGCCAAACAGATCCGAAGAAGATATCAGGATATTGGATGGGTTTCTGTTGAAAAAAAAGGAAGCTGTTTGTTTGTTCGATTGCAGGAAGTAACGTTAATGAAAGAAAAAAAAGATGCTTCTTCGGCGGCTGATCTTATCGCTGCACACGATGGCAAAGTGATCTCTATTGTCACTAGGGAGGGAACGCCGCAGGTACATGCCGGAGCAAAAGTAAAAAAAGGCGATGTTTTAATTTCAGGTAAGGTAGAAGTGATCGGAGATGGCGATGTAATTCAGAATATTCGTTTTGTACGTGCGAAAGGAACTGTGGTGATCGAGGGAAAGAAAGAATATAACAAGTATTTGAGCAAGACATACCAAAAGCACGGCCTTGAGAAACACAAAAAGAATGTGTATTGTCTTCGATATCAGCAAAATCGATTTTTTTTGCATAATCCGTTAAATCGTTTGGAAAGTGATAGGAAATATGCTATAATTACTGAGAGTGGGCAACTATGCTCAAAAGTGATACCGCGTTCTCCTTTTTATTGGGTGAAGGCATCTTATCAGGAGATGTATTCCCAAAAAATGGTGTATACGCGGAAACAGGCGAAGAAGAAACTGTTGAACCTGCATCGGGAATATATTCGCCGTCAAGAGAAAGACGGGTATCAGATTCAGGAGACAGCTCCGGAATTTCAGGTTCTTGATAGCGGGTACAAACTGAAAGATACGGTTATATGGCGGTCTTCGCATCATAAATACCGCAAAATATCAGTTTCCGAAAGGAAGAAACAGAAAGAGGAAATAAAAACAGATGGCAATTATGGAAACGCTCATTGAGATTCCGGCTGCACTCGAGGCTAATGTATTTGGTAAGCTGGATGAACACTTAAAGAAAATAGAACGTGCACTTAATGTTACGATGGTGGCAAGAGACGGTACGTTAAAACTGATCGGTGAGGCAGCGGATGTCAAGCAGGCGGAAAGCGTGCTGATGCAGCTGTTAGAGCTTGCAAGACGTGGCAATACAGTGACGGAACAAAATGTGAACTATGCGCTTGGAATGATTCTTGAGCATCGTACACCGGATTTGGTATCAATAGATTCTGATATTATCTGTCATACGATTCAGGGAAAACCGGTGAAACCGAAAACAGCAGGACAAAAGGCGTATATTGATCTTATTCGCAAGAAAATGATCGTATTTGGCATAGGCCCTGCCGGGACCGGTAAGACATATTTGGCGATGGCGATGGCGATCGAGGCATTTAAGCGTGATGAGGTAAGTCGTATTATATTGACCAGACCGGCGATCGAAGCAGGAGAAAAACTTGGTTTTTTACCGGGGGATCTGCAAAGTAAAGTTGATCCCTATCTTCGTCCGCTTTATGATGCATTACATCAGATCATGGGTGCAGACAGTTATTTGCGCAATGTAGAGAAGGGCTTGATCGAAGTTGCGCCATTGGCATATATGCGAGGAAGAACGCTGGATAATTCCTATATTATTCTTGATGAGGCGCAAAATACGACGCCGGCGCAGATGAAAATGTTTTTAACACGTATTGGATTTGGTTCGAAGGTAATTATTACCGGTGATCTGACTCAGAAGGATCTGCCGAGCGGAATAACTTCAGGTCTGGATCAGGCGTTAGATGTACTTGGCAAGGTTGAGGACATAGGTATTGCACATATGACTAATCAGGATGTAGTACGTCATCCGCTGGTTCAGCAGATCGTTAAGGCATATGATGATTACGATAAACGTATGGAAAAACAGCGTAAAAGAAGTCAGTTCAAAGAAAACCGGGGTGCTGAACATAGAAAAACCGGACACAGATAGATGAGGAGGATGGAAGAGCATGTGGCGCAGAATATACCAGCGTAAACTTCTTTTTTGGATAGGCATGTATTTGTCGATAGCATTTGGAAGTGCGTTGCAGGGCTTTACTCAACATCAGCCGATCTATGTCTGGACAGCAAATGTTGTGTTTTCACTGCTTATTGTTTTTTTGTGGCACAAATTTTCCGGCTATATACAAGAAGTAAGAGGTCACAGCTTACAGGACAAGCTTATCCTGGTCTTTTTGTTTGCGCTGTCCAATGTCATGTTAGCATGCAGTGCCTGGCAGTCGTTGGGATATTTGTGGCTGCTGCCGGTCATTATGGTTTCGATCGGAAGTGGTATTGAACAGTCTGTTATTCTTTTTATTGCGCTGCTGTCGCAAAATTTGTTGCTGCACAGTGCGTCTTTCAGCGCAAGAGAGCTGTTGATCGTTACATTTTTCGGGTTTGTCTGCATATGGCTTTTATCACAAGAGCTTACCGGACGTGTGTTATCGTATGTTGGTATTTTGATGTTAGTGCTGGAAAGTGTATTACAGATATTGCGGCATCAGTTTATGCTGACGTCAATGTTGCAAGAGTTTAAGAACACTCCACAAAAGATCTTAATGGAGTATGGAAGCATAATCCTGTTGTTTCTGTTTGTGTGGTGGTATGTATTTTATCGCCAACATTCTGGAAAGATGACAGAAACAGAGTTAGCGAAGCAGCAGGAATTGAACAAAAAATTGAGCCTTATATTAGAGGCTGACTTTGGATTGTTATTGCGGCTGCAGGAATTTTCCGGACAGTTGTTTATACATTCGATGACGATCAGCAGTGTGTCAGCGCAAGCGGCCAGACATATGGGAGGAAATGTATTGTTGGCGCAGGCTGGCGGCCTATATCATGAGATTGGCAGGATTATGGGAGTTTCGAATTATATTGATGCAGGTGTTAAACTTGCGGAGGAATATGATTTCCCGAAGGAATTGACGGATATTATCAGACAGCACAGTATGCGGCATGAAAAACCAAAGTCTTTGGAAGCGGCTATTGTACTGTTTACAGACTGTATTGTGTCAACGAATGATTATTTGGAAAAAAGCGGTCAGAAGGAAGGTGTTTCTACACAGAAGCTGGTAGAAGGAATCTTTCAGAATCGTTTATCGAAAGGAACTTTATCAGAGTCCGGATTGTCACAACAACAGATTGATAAATTACGACATTTTTATATAAAGCAGTATTTTAATGGCTGATGTATTTGGCGTAAAGCGGATCAATGTGCTGCAGCACAGATGGTTCTGCATTGTTGGAAAGGAATGGAGGATAAGAATGACAATACTAATGGAGCAGGATGTCGAGAGTGATCTTCCTGTACAGTTAAATGAGGATATAGAACGGGTGATACAGCAGACGCTGTCTTTAGAACATTGCCCATATGAATGCGAAGTAAATATCACGTTTACGGATAATGATGGGATAAGGATGATCAATCGTGAGTTTCGTGAATTGGATGTGCCGACGGATGTATTATCATTTCCGATGGTGGATTATAAAGAACCGGCAGATTATGACTATTTGGAAACAGAAGAGGCACAGATCTCCTGCTTCAATCCGGAAAGCGGAGAATTATTGTTAGGAGACATTATCATATCGTTAGAACGTGCGGATGAGCAGGCAAAAGAGTATGGGCATTCCGTGCGTCGTGAGATTTGCTTTTTGGTAGCCCACAGTATGTTACATTTGTTGGGATATGATCACATGGAGGATGAGGAACGACTCGTTATGGAGGCCAAACAAAAAGAGGTATTAGATACCCTTGGAATTACAAGAAATTAGGAGGAGTAAGTAAAAAACATGGAAGCGAATCAAAACAAAGCAGAAGGATTTTTGAAGCAGGGAAGTATTCTTGCAGCCGCATCAATTTTAGTTCGATTGATCGGTATGTTTTACCGTATCCCGCTCGCAAATATTATTGGAGATGCCGGTAATGGAATCTATTCCGCGGCGTTTGAGGTATACAATATTTTATTGATCATTTCCTCTTACGGAATGCCGATGGCAGTGTCTAAGATGGTTTCGGCAAAATGCACCAAAAAAGAATACAAAGGAGCTTACCGGGTATTTCGTTACTCCATGGTCTTTTCGATTTTTTCCGGCGGATTAATGGCACTTTTTGTGTTCTTTGGAGCCGGTTGGATTGAGAGAACCTTTTTCTCAAGTTTTCAGGGAATATCTATTCCACTGCGTGTGCTGGCACCGACAATTTTTGTCGTAGCTGTAATGGGTACGCTGCGTGGACTGTTTCAAGGAAAAAATACAATGCTTCCTACGGCAGTTTCACAGATATTAGAACAGATTGTCAATGCAGTGGTTAGTATTGTGGCTGCATATTATTTGATGAGTGATCACAGTGCTTCCAAAAACTTGTCAGCGTGGGGTGCTGCCGGTGGTACGGTAGGAACTCTGCTCGGTGCAGCGTCTGCTTTACTGTTTTTAGGTATGATCTATACTTTGTATCGCCCGGTTCTTCGCAGACAGTCGCGTAGGGATCGAATTACACCTAGGGAATCTGCTGCAGATTATTATAAGTTGATCCTTTGGACGGTCATTCCTATCATACTCAGCCAGACGGTATATCAGCTTAGTGGAATTATCGATGTTACAATATTTAACTTTGCGATGGAAGCCAGAGGTGTGAATGCTACCGTAATTAGTACTTTGCAAGGTATTTACAGTACAAAGTATCGTTTGTTAGTCAGTGTACCGATTGCAGTATCAACGGCAATCGCATCTTCTATGATTCCTAGTTTGGTGGCATCGGTTACGACCGGGGATCGTCGTGCGATCAAAGACAAAGTGACGATGGCGGTTAAATTTAATATGATCATTGCATTTCCATCTGCAGTTGGATTAGCAATATTGGCACAGCCGATCATACGTCTGCTGTTCCCGGCATCCGATTATGTGACAGGAGGAATGATGCTAATGACAGGATCGACGTGTATTATCTTCTATGCATTGTCAACTGTGACAAGTGGGGTGCTGCAGAGTATTGACCGGATGAATCTGCCGGTCATCCATTCTTTGATATCATTAGCAATTCATGTCGTTGTCGTGTTTACACTGCTTCGTTTTACCGGAATGGGAGCGTATGCGTTGGTATTTGGTAATGTAACTTATCCGTTAGTCGTTTGTTTCTTAAATGGCAGAAGCGTCAGCAGAAATTTAGGTTTCAAACAGGAAGTAGTAAAAACATTCTGTGTCCCGTTTTTGTCTTCGGTGGTAATGGGAATACTGACGTTCGTTGTATACGAGTTGTTTTTCATTGTCAGCCATCGTATTTATGTTGCAATCGTACCTGCATTGGTTGTGGCGGTTGCAAGTTACTTTGCTTTGGTATTGAAGTTGCAGGGACTTTCCAGGTCAGAGCTTTATGAGTTCCCGATGGGACGAAAAATGTCAATCGTTGCAGATAAATTTCATTTGTTGAACGATTAGTATAGGAATGAGGGTATAATGCATGTATAAGATCACAAGAGAGGCAATTAGAAGACTTGCCACGACGGAGACTGTTTACTACCGCGGAATGCGTTATTATGCGGCGCATGCAGTGTCTGATGTGACGTGGAATGAAGCTACCAAGCAGTATCATGCATTTGTGCAAGGCAGCAATATATATGGTGTTACGATTGGATTTGGCGAAGATGAACAGATCACGCATAGCTGCAATTGTCCGGCTCATGCAAAATATCCGGGTGCCTGCAAACACGTTGTGGCTGCATTATTATTTATTGCAGATTATCAGCAGAGAGCAGATGCGTTGGAAAATCTCGGTTGGGAAGATCAAACAGCATACAAGATAATAGAATATTTCCGCAAACGGGAATATCGCAAACTGACACCGCAGTATTTTCATCTGGCACTGCAGGTTACGGTCAATGAACCGCTAAAGTCCAGACAGTCCAAGGCATTTGTTGGTCTGTACGCCGGCAGCAGCAAGATGTATAAAGTATCCAACACCAAAAAGTTTATTCAGGATTATTATAATCATAAAGAGATCCGACTAGGCAAAGAATTTCGGTATATACCGGAAGAATGTCAGTTTGAACCGACATCGGCGGCGGTTTTGGCTTATCTGACAGAAATATACGAGATTCAGGAGACATTAGGTAAGACGTATTATTCTAATCTATTTAATCGACAGGAATTGGTCGTATCACAAAATATGCTTTGCAAACTGTTACGTCTTGCAGAGGGATTACACTGTGATATAATTCTTCGGGATAAAAAGATGGAAAATATGGAGATTATGTGTTCGAATCCAAAGTTATCCATGGAACTGCAGATGGAAGATGAAGTGTTGTCTTTACATGATATGGGACAGGAGCCGATAATCTCTATTTGTGAAGATGGTTCGATCCTCTGTTATCAGGGATGTATTTATCTGCCGGATATGGAGTTTTTAGCCAATTTGCGTCCATTTTTTACAACATTGTTTGGCAAAAAACAATCTGAATTAGAATTTCGTGGTGAAAATATGGGCAGCTTTATCGAAAAAGTATTGCCGGTGATCAAAAAAACCATGAATATTCAAGTGCCGGAGAAGATCAAGGATCATTATATTGTGGAACAGCTCCAGCCTAAATTGTATTTTGATATAGACCGAAGCAGACAAAGACCGGTTTTAGTGGCCCGTATGATATTTGCTTATGGAGAGCATGAGGTCAATCCTTTGCAAGATGAGCAAAAAGGAAGTTATATTTTAGTACGTGATCGTGAAGAAGAGGAACAGCTTTTGCGGTTGATGTATGATAAGCATTTTTCGGTGCGCAGAGAGCAGTTCGTTCTGACGAAGGAAGACGAGATATTTCAGTTGATGACGGAAGGGATTCAAGATCTATGTCGTCAGTTTGAAGTTTTTTATTCAAAAGAATATAAGGCGAATTCCATCAAGAAAGTAGGAATGCTATCGGCAGGAATCCGACTCAACACAGATATTAATTTGTTGGAAATGGATGTTGACTATGGGCATATTCCTAAGGAAGAGCTAAGAGATTTCTTCCGTTCGATCAAATTAAAAAAGAAGTATTATCGCTTGAAAAGTGGTGCTTTTGTTAATCTGATGACAGAAGATAAGCAGATTGATGAATTGCGGGATCTATTGTCGATAGGAGAGGTGACGGAGGATAATAAGATTGCTTTCTCGCAGACAGCTGTGATGGAAGTGGATGAGCTGCTTCCGCATACCCAGCGAATTACGAGAGATGCGGGGTATAAACAGTTATTGGAAGATCTGAAAAATCCGGATAAAACCAATTGGGAGCTGCCAAACGGTATGGAAGATATACTGCGGCCTTATCAGATAACGGGATATCGCTGGTTGTGTTCCTTGGCTCATTATGGAATGGGTGGGATTTTGGCTGATGATATGGGACTTGGTAAGACATTACAGACAATTACCTATGTATTGGCGAATCCAGGTACCCGTACCTTGATCGTATGTCCGACTTCGCTGGCGTACAATTGGCAGGACGAGTTTTCAAAATTTGCACCGCAGATCGCCACACAGATCATTTCAGGAACACCGCAGGAACGTGCAGATCTGATGCAGCAGAGTACAGATGTTCCGGTATGGATCACTACCTATCCATTGATTCGTAAGGATGTTGATCTTTACAAAGCGCAGATCTTTGATGCGTGCTTTATTGATGAGGCACAATTTATCAAAAATCCAACCTCGCTGGGCGCAAAGGCGGTAAAGGCTGTGCAGGCAAAGCATCGGTTTGCATTGACAGGTACACCGATTGAGAATACATTGTCAGAATTATGGTCAATCTTTGATTTTGTTATGCCGGGATTTTTTGGCAGATATCGACAATTTGAAGAATGTTATGAGAAGCCGATACTGCGCGATCACGATTCTGTTCAAATGCAAAAATTACGACGTAAGATCCGTCCTTTTGTGTTACGGCGTATGAAGAAAGAGGTACTTACCGAACTGCCGGATAAGATTGAAACCAGACGTATGGCAGAAATGGGCGCCAAGCAGCGTAAGATCTATGAATCGTATTTGGCACGCATTCAAATGGAGTTGGCCGGAGATGAGGAGAATACACCTGGCGGCAATCGTATGCAAGTATTAGCGGCATTGACCAGACTTCGTCAGATCTGTTGTCATCCGGCAACGTTTGCATCAAATTATCATGGTGGAAGCGGCAAGCTGGATCTGCTTATGGAGCAATTACCGGATATATTGGAGGGTGGTCACAGTGTGATCGTTTTTTCACAATTTACTTCAATGCTTTCAATTATTGCGCACGAGTTGAAACAAAGAAATATTCCGTTTTTCTATTTGGCGGGATCGACCAGCGCGCAGGAGCGTAAACGCGAGGTCAAGGAGTTTAACCGCGGTGAAGTCAAAGTGTTTTTGATCTCCTTGAAGGCGGGAGGAACCGGTTTGAATCTGACAGGAGCTGATACTGTGATCCATTTTGATCCGTGGTGGAATCCGGCAGTTGAGGATCAGGCAACGGATCGTGCGTACCGCATTGGACAAAAGAAGAAAGTACAAGTGATCAAATATGTGATGAAAGATTCGATCGAGGAAAAGATCTATGAATTGCAGAAACGCAAAAAACAGCTATCTGATCAGTTGATCCAGGCAGGGGAGAGTTTTGTAACACAGTTGACGATGGAAGAGATCAAAGAACTGTTTTTATAAAAAATATTTCTTGCAATATATTGCAGAGTGTGGTATTCTGTTGAAGTTGTGAGTAGAGATATTCCGCTGTTACGGTTGCAAAAAGCACAAAAGTATTAAGAATGTCAACATCAAAAAGGAGGTTCAACATGAACGATATTATTAAGGCGATTGAAAACGAACAGTTAAAGTCTGACATCACAGATTTTAATGTAGGTGATACCGTAAAGGTATATGCAAAGGTTATTGAGGGTTCCAGAGAGCGTATCCAGGTATACGAGGGAACTGTTCTTAAGAGACAGAACGGTGGAGCTCGCGAGACATTTACAGTTAGAAAACTTTCAAACGGTGTAGGCGTAGAAAAGACTTGGCCATTGCATTCTCCGATTATTGATAAGATCGAGGTAGTACGCAGAGGTAAAGCTAGAAGAGCAAAATTGTTCTATCTTCGTGACCGCGTTGGTAAAGCTGCTAAAGTTAAAGAACGCGTTAGATAAGAAAATTTCAAAGGTTTCAAAAGAAGGGACAATAACGACAGCTATTGTCCCTCTTTTTCCATTATGGGAGAATAATTATGGAAATAAAAAACTGGAAAGAATATCCCAAAGTACAGGAAGTAAAAGAAAAATTTGAAAATGAAAAAGTCATTTTTGTGTCGTTATTTCTTGTTGTCAATCTGGTTATTAACGATATATTTCATGGCTTCCATGGTCTCCGTTTTATCAATATTCAGAAGTTCCCGGTTACGCATAACCCATTTCCCGTTTACCATGCTGGAACGGATGTTTTTGCTGTTGGATGCATAAACGATGGCTGAATACACGTCGTAGATCGGGAGCATATTGCTGGCATCGGCATGAATCACGATCAAGTCGGCTCGTTTCCCGACCTCAAGAGAACCCGTGAGGTGATGAATACCGAGGGCTTTTGCCCCGTTGATCGTGGCCATTCGTAATGCCGTTCGGGCGTTGACGGCTTCCGGGTGCTGCAATCAGAGAAAAAGGAAAAGTATCAAACC
>ERZ779658.2726-NODE-2726-length-10010-cov-2.684480_pt1 | contig 10010 bp, 9 predicted proteins | sample MGYA00511485_ERZ779658 | MGnify/ENA primary metagenome ERZ779658 (study PRJEB29588, sample SAMEA2162182) | human gut metagenome | biome: human gut; feature: human-associated habitat; material: faeces | place: Denmark | collected 2008/2010 ... | reverse complement strand
TTGTTAGGTTTGATGTTAATTCTAGTTTTAATGAAGCAACATACTCATGCAATTTGCCTATTAAAATAAGAAGAGCTTCTCTATCATTTATTACTTGTTGTTCATAAGGTAAAAGCATTTGTTCAGCAATTCCTTGTAATCGTTTCATTTCTAAATCCTTTAATGTTAATTCGTGATACAAAATGCCTTGGCTTCTTTCACCTACAATATTGTGTAGATTATATAACTTCAGGTTAAAACTTAAAAATTGTTCTAATAAACTATTAAATTTGCTGTCAAAGAAGCTTGTATATTCATCAAAATCAAATTCTTTTATTGTATTTATAATTTCCATTGTCAGTTTATAATTTATCCTAAAATTCATATCAGTAATTTCTTTTTTTATAAGAAAATTACCTAAATTTTTATCAATTACACTGAGTGTAAAATAAATTTCCGCGAAATTGTTATATAGTTTGTTTATAATCTTATTTTTTTCATAAAGGAACAAGATTATTGAAGTCATGCCTGTTAACATAACTCCGGTAAATACTCCTGTAGAAAGATCATAAAATTTATTATTTTGTTCAGTAACAAAAATTCCAATTAAAGACAAAATTAGTATAATTATACAAGATATAATAATGTATTTTTGTAATCTCATTTTAGCTCCTTTTACTAAGAGTATCACAAATATAGAGCAAAACGAAGATATAAATAATCTCAAAAAATACTTACTATGAGCTAAAATATTTAAAGTCTTTCAATGTACCAATTTGACATTCCAAAATGATTAAAATTCCATTGTAGTTCAAAATAAAAATTAAACTCCAAAGAATTGTCGTCTTTGAAGTTCCAAGTGTATTTATTTAATTGTGTTTGACGGTAACTTTCAAATGCATCCTGAATTTCATTAGCAAACTTTTTCCTGAATTCAGAATACGGAATATCTAACGTTTCTTTAGTTAGTTTATTTTTCAAAATCATCTTCAAACCCTCTGATATTATCAAGTTCAATATTGTATCGTCTGCCGGTTTTATCCACGCAAGTTGCAAAATCGACTGTTTTATCGGCATATTTGTTCTCCCATAAACAAATTAACAATCCGATTTCTTGTGTTTTTAAGTTTAGAATTTTCGTTCCGTATAGTTTGTAGTCCTTCTCAACCATAGTTTAACCTTTCGTTATTTTAATATTTGCGTATATCTCGTCCGGCTTGTCGGGGTCAATCAAAAAATCTTTATCAAATACATATTTTTCACCATTAGGTGCAACGCAGTCAACAATATTGTGTTCGCCAAAGCAAACAACTGTAAATTCATCACTATCTTTTTCAAACCAGCCTTTTAATTTTTTTAATCTGTATTTTTTACCGATTTCAATCATAGTATGCTCCTTTCAAGCTACACCATTCATCACTTTTTCAGCGGGAAACATCAGTATATGTGTCTAAAATCGTATCATTTGAACATAATAATTTTTGAACACTATTTAAACGGCTTTTAAACAGCATTTAAATTTCGACATCTTTCGTGATCTATAAAGAATGCATTCAGTACATCAGCATCATTACGCAGGTGTTTAATTACCGGTGCAAGGTTATAGCATTCTTCAATCTCCGGCTGATTAGCGACAAAATAATCAATAACAACAGCGGTGTTATAAATATCCTCCGCCCACTTGCTTAGCTGCTTAAACTCTTTTGGAGTAATATTCAATCCAACTTTTTCCATACGACCTCCTTTAACGTGTCATATACATCACTCAGGAGTAAAATAAAATCAAGTTAAATGTTTAATTCTACATATTTTTAGGCTATATTAATAAACATGAGTAACTTATCACTTGCTGATAGAAAATATTTAGATAATGCCTTAAGACTGGAAACTGGATTTATCATTAGATTCACAAAAGAGTCCTTTGCTGAATTTTTTCAACATTTTAATATTAATATTTATGATGAAAAATATACTGCAAATGGAACCTCTATGACTAATATTTTACACACATTTTGGGATTTGGAAGACAACAAACTTGTTGCTATGACGTTATTAGAACTAGCGTCATTATTTCGCAATAGAGAATTAGCAATTCCTATGAATGTAAAATTTTCTGTTGAAATTGAAAAAATTGCAAATAAATTACAGATGTATCCTTCTCAAAAAGTTGAGGTAAACAATAATATGACAAATAATATTGAAATTGACGAAATTACAATCAATATAAGACCTGAAATATATGGACATATCAAAAGATATTTAGCAACTCAAGACTATTATCACGCAGTCGAAGAAGCATACAAAATTGTTAGACAGAAATTAAAAGATTTGACTGGAGAAGAAAAAGCAAGTCAGGCCTTTTGCGAAACGAACATTGAGAAAATATTTGGGCACACCCCCTCTGACGATACAGAGAAAGACTTCTTTGAAGGCGTTAAATTTATTAATATGGCTATACAAAGATTTCGTAATGAAAAAGCACATACTCCGGCAAAACCTTTAGACAAGAATCTTGCAATACATTATATTTCTTTGGCTAGTTTGACGTATGAATTAATATCAAGAAAATAGGTTTAGTAAATTCGCTACGCAGTGCGTACTGAATTCATATAATCATATTGGGTATAGTAATAAAGTAATATAAACATAAAAGACATATTGCCATGTTCATGGTAGTATTGGCATAGGAATTTTATGTAGTTGAGGGTTTTGAATGGGCTATCAAAGTGAAGCTGAATTAGAAAATAAACTAATAGAAAAACTTAAAACGCAAGGTTATGACAGAGTTTTGATTAATGATTACGCTGAACTTGAAAATAATTTCAGAGAACAACTTAACAAATTCAATATAAAAGCTTTAAACAATAAACCATTGACCGATAAAGAATTTGAGAGAGTATTGAATATTCTTAATGGCAAAAGTGTTCTACAATCTGCAATAAAATTGCGAGAAAAAATAGATTTTGATAGAGAAGACGGAACAAAAATATACTTAAAATTACTATCAGAAAATGCCGAAGACAATATTTACCAAGTTTCAAATCAAATTACTGTTCAAGGTAAGTATAAAAACAGATATGATGTTACGATTTTGATTAATGGTTTACCATTAGTTCAAATAGAATTAAAACGTAGCGGTATTGATATTAATGAAGCTATTAACCAGATTGACAGATACCGTATTCATTCATATCGCGGATTATTCCATTATATACAAATTTATGTAGTCTCAAATAGTGTAGAAACAAGATATTTTGCAAATACTGATGCTCAACGATTATTAAAATCATTAACTTTTTACTGGACAACAGAAACAAATGAGAGAATAAATAAACTTGAAGATTTTTCATCATCCTTTTTTAATAAAATACGATTATTAAAGAATATTACTCGTTATATGGTAATTAATGAAACTGATAAAAATCTTATTGTTATGCGACCATATCAAATATACGCAACTGAAACATTAATAAGACATGCATTAGATACAGGCAAAAACGGGTATATTTGGCATACAACAGGTTCCGGTAAAACATTAACAAGTTGGAAATGTGCGAATCTGCTATCAAAAGAGCAAAGTATTAAAAAGGTGTTTTTCTTAATTGATAGAAAAGACCTTGACACACAAACTAAAGAAGAATTTAACAAATTTGAAAAAGATTGTGTTGATGATACTGATAAAACAGAAACACTAGTAAAACAGATAAAAGATGTTGATAGAAAATTAATAGTAACAACTATTCAAAAAATGGCAAATGCTATCAAGAATCCAAAATATTCCAAAATATTGGATAGTTATAAAGACGAAAAAGTTATATTTATTATAGATGAGTGTCATAGGTCGCAATTTGGCGAAATGCACACAACTATTAAGCATCATTTTAAACATGCACAATATTTTGGATTTACCGGAACTCCACGTTTTGATGAAAATAAATCACAAAATGGACTTAGAACTTCTGATTTATTTGAAAAATGTTTGCATACTTATTTAATAAAAAATGCTATTTATGATCATAATGTTTTAGGATTTTCCATTGAATATATACAAACATTTAAAGGTCAGTATGATGAAAACGATAAAACCATGGTTGAAGGCATTGATACTGACGAAGTCTATATGGCAGATGAAAGAATTGACTTAGTTGCAAATCATATAATAAATAATCATAAGTGTAAAACCGTCAACGGTAAATATACAGCTATTTTTGCGACTTCCTCTATCCCTGCTCTTGCTAAATATTACGATAAAATCAAAAGTTTAAATTCTGATTTAAAAATTGCCGCAGTTTTTTCATACGGAGAAAATGAAGATTTAGAGGGTAAAGATGAACATAGCAAAGATATTTTGGCAAGAATAATTGATGATTATAATAAAGAATTTGATACTAATTTCTCTTTAGATACTTTTGCAGCATATAATAAGGATATTGCTAATAGATTAAAGATAAAAAAATCACCTAAAATTGACCTGCTTTTGGTTGTCAATATGTACCTGACAGGTTTTGACTCAAGACCACTTAATACTTTATATGTAGATAAAAATCTTGAATGGCACAATTTGGTACAAGCTTTTTCAAGAACCAACAGGGTTGAAATGGCTTCAAAGCCTTTTGGTAATATTATTTGCTATAGAAATCTTAAATCAAATACTGATAAAGCACTAAGATTATTCAGTAATGAATTGGAAGCCGATACAGAAAATAATCCGCCAATCTGGATAATACCGGGGTATGGGTATTTCAGAGATAAATTTAAAGAATTAGCATATAATTTATTATCAATTGCACCAACAGTTCAAAGTGTTGATGATTTAATGAGTGAAGATGCCCAACGAGAGTTTGTTATTGCGTTTAGAGAATTATCAAAAATAAAATCAATTCTTACTACTTTTTCAGAATTTTCGTGGGCAGATGTAGAAGATGCCTTGAGCTGTCAAGGTTATGAAGATTACAAAAGCAGATATTTAACCTTATATGATTATGTTAAAAAAGAACGTAATGCAGAAAAAGTTTCAATTCTTGATGATATAGATTTTGCTATTGAGGTTATACAAACTGATAAAATAAATGTTACATACATAATGAATTTATTGAGAAATGTAGATACTTCAAATAAAAAACAGCGAGCTAAAGATTTGGAACACATAAAACAAGAGTTAGACAGAACCGATAACCCTGAATTAAGACGGAAAGTCGATTTAATAAGAGCATTTATTGATAGAGTAATGCCAACAATAAATCAAAATGATTCTATTGATGACGCATATGCTAATTTTGAATCAGAGCAGAGAAATAAAGAAATTGAAGATTTTGCAAATAAACAAGAAATTAATGCAGAATTTTTGAAGCAAACAATTTCAGATTATGAATTTTCAAATACAATTAATAAAAAAGATATAATAACAGGTATTAATAGACCTATAAAATTTAAAGAGAAGCATGAACTTGTTGCAAAAATCATTCAATTTATCAAAGAAAATGTATTTAAATATCAATAGGAGTAAAGAATGGTAGATATTGCGGTACAAAAAGAACAAAAAGCAGAACTGCACAGTAAATTATGGGAAATGGCAAATAATTTGCGTGGTAATATGGAAGCCTACGAGTTTAAGAATTATATTTTAGGTTTAATATTCTATCGATATTTGTCTGAACGTACCGAAAATTATATGAAAGAACTCCTAAAGGATGATAATATATCGTATGCAGAGGCATGGGAAGATGAAGAATACAGAGATGGACTAAAAGAAGAATCTATCGATTATTTGGGTTATGTTATAGAGCCTAAATATCTTTTTTCTCATGTAATAAAAATGATTGAAACCGGGGACTTTGATGTTGAATATATGGAAAAAATTATAAATTCAATATCAGAAAGTACACAAGGACACGACTCCCAGGAAGATTTTGATGGATTATGGGAAGATATGGATTTAAGATCTTCAAAATTAGGAAAAGAAGTTTCTCATCGTTCAAAATTAATTGCAAAAATCTTAAATACAATCAATACTATAGATTTTTATCTGGAAAATATGGAACTTGACGTATTAGGTGATGCTTATGAATATTTAATCGGTATGTTTGCTCAAACTGCCGGCAAGAAAGGCGGAGAATTTTATACTCCTGTTAATATGTCAAAACTTGTTGCAAAACTTGCTACTGTTGGTTTAAGCGAAGCTCGAACAGTTTCAGATTGTGCTTGTGGTTCAGGCGGCTTATTATTACAAGTCGGGAAATATATAAAAGTTGGACAGTATTACGGGCAAGAATTGACGAGTACCACATATAACCTTGCAAGAATGAATATGCTGCTTCATGGAATTCCTTACAATAATTTTGAAATAACAAATTGTGATACTTTAGAAGATGATAAATATGAGGATAGAAGATATACAGTACAAGTTGCGAATCCTCCTTATTCTACAAATTGGAGTGCAAATTCAAAATTTTTGGATGATGAAAGATTTTCGGCTTATGGCAAACTTGCACCAAAATCCGCTGCCGACTTCGCTTTTGTTCAGCACATGATATACCATATGGATACTGACGGCAGAATTGCAGTTTTACTTCCGCATGGCGTTTTATTTAGAGGTAATGCAGAAGAAACCATAAGAAAATATATCGTTAAAGATTTAAACTATTTAGATGCGGTTATAGGATTGCCGGCTAACTGTTTCCAAGGAACATCAATCCCTGTATGTTGTTTAGTTCTGAAAAGAGAACGTAACGGAAACAGTAATAATATTTGTTTTATAGATGCATCTAAATATTATACGCAAGGTAAAGCTCAAAACTCTATCTCTCAGGATGATATCGACAGAATTGTTAATGCTTATACAGAAAGAAAAGATATTGATAAATTCTGTCATATTGCCACAATGGAAGAAATTGAAGAAAATGATTATAACCTGAATATTCCAAGATATGTTGATACTTTTGAGCCCGAACCGGAAGTAGATTTGCAAGAAGTTGCAAACGATATCCGTAAAGTTCAAGCTGAAATAAAAGATATTGATAAAGATTTAAAACCGTTTTTTGATGAATTGGGATTAGATTTCCCGTTTGGAGAAAAATAGAAAGGATAGGTTCAAGTTATTGCGTATTATGCAACAACTTAATGCGATAAAAATATGGATAATAATAAATCAAAAGGCGAAATTATAATATACACAAGTGATGACGGTAAGGTATCACTTGATACAAAGCTAGAAAACGACACCATCTGGCTTACTCAAAAAGATATGGCGGAACTCTTTGGCGTAAAAACTCCTGCTATTAACAAGCATTTAATGAATATATATAAAGAAGGAGAACTCAATCAAGACGCAACTGTTTCCATTTTGGAAATAGTTCAAAAAGAGGGCAGCAGAAGTGTAAAGCGTCAAAAAACATTTTATAATTTAGACGCAATAATTTCAGTTGGATACAGAGTCAATTCATCAAGAGCAACACAATTTCGTATTTGGGCAACTAATGTTTTGAAAGAGTATCTAATAAAAGGCTATACTATTAACGAAAAAGCATTGAAAGATAAACAAGAAAAAATACAAACCTTGCAAACGACCGTAAATTTATTATCAAGGAGTTTAATAAACCAAATTGAATCGCTTGATGATGCTCAACAAATTGCAAAAATCTTGGATAATTTTGCCAAAGGGCTTGATTTGCTTGATAATTTCGATCATAAGACATTAGATGTAAAAGGTGCAACACAAAAAGAAGCTGTTATAATTCCTGTGAAAGAATTTTTATCAGTAATAAACGAAATGAAATCGGAATTTGCTTCTGATGTATTTGCCAATCCTAAAGATGATAGTTTTGAAAGTTCCGTTAATCAAATTTATCAAACATTTGGCGGAAATGATTGCTATCCGACTTTAGAAGAAAAAGCTGCAATGTTATTGTATTTGATAACGAAAAATCATTCATTTTCTGATGGGAATAAACGCATTGCCGCAAGTTGCTTTTTATACTTTTTAGAGAAGAACGGGATTTTGTATAAGAATAATTTACCTATTATTGATAATGGAACACTATTTGCCTTAACCGTATTAATTGCGGAAAGTAATCCCAAAGAAATGGAAACAATGAAGCAAATTGTTGTCAGTGTGCTTAACAGGGGAGGAGTTTGTGACTAATTCTGAAACAAAAAATTTTTCACAAAATGTATCCTCAAGTTATCATCTTGGGGGTAAATGCAGCAATGAGTGCAAAAAAGATTCTCTAAACGTTCCAAAACTCAGATTTAAGGGGTATAACTATAATTATGATAAAATACCGTTAAAAAACATAGCTGTCCGCATAAAAAGAGTTAATTCTGTTTCAAAGGCTCCTATTATGATGATTTCAGCAAATAGTGGTTTTATAATGCAATCAGAAAAATATTCACGAGATAACGCAGGAAAAAGTTTGACAAAATATACTATTCTACATAAAGGTGAACTTGCTTATAATCATGGGGCATCAAAGATGAAACCATATGGTTGTTGTTTTCAATTAAATGTTGATGAAGCACGTATTCCATATGTATATCATTGTTTTAAGATAAATGAAAATAATTATGCTCCATATATAGCCCTATATTTGAATAATAAATTATTAGAGCGTGAATTGAGGAAATTAGTATCTTCAAGTGTTCGTATGGATGGTTTGTTAAATATTTCATATGAAGACTATACGAATATAAAATTAAATTTACCAAGATACGAAGAGCAAGAAAAAATCGCAGCATTTTTAACATTGATTGATAAGAAAATAGAAAAGCAAAAAGAACTTGTAGAACTCCTCAAGAAGTATAAAAGAGGATTACTTTCTCAAATATTCAGCCAAAAACTAAGATTTAAAGATGATAATGGGAATAATTACCCCGATTGGGAAGAAAAAAGATTGGGTGATATTTGTAAAATTATAGGTGGTGGAACCCCGGATACAAATAATGCTAAATACTGGGGTGATGATATTAATTGGTTTACACCAACAGAAATAATTAAAAAATATGTAGATTGTAGTAATAGAAAAATTTCTAACCTCGGTTTATTAAGAAGTTCAGCCAAGATACTACCTATAGGTACAGTATTACTGACTACTCGTGCGACTTTGGGGGAAATGTCAATATTGCAAATTGAAGCAACGACAAATCAAGGGTTTCAATCACTGATCCCTAATAAAAATTTAGTAACTAGTGAATTTATATATTATTGCCAACCAATTATAAAATATTTTTGCTATAAATATGCTAACGGTTCAACATTTTTAGAAATCAGCAAGCAGACTTTAGCAAAATTAAAATTAATGATACCAAATGAGGGTGAACAAAATAAGATATCAGATTTTTTGTCAAAATTTGATGATAAAATTCAGCAAGAAGAATGCATATTAAATAATGTACAAACGTATAAAAAAGGATTATTGCAACAGATGTTTATATAAATAATTGTTGCAAAAGACCTTTTTTGTATTGTATTAAAAATTTAATAAATGATTCATTTGCATTTATCAAATAGTCATTATATTTCAATAAAGAAGCAATTTTATTCTGTATTTCTATTTTGGGTAGTGAAATTTGAATATTTTTTATCTCTAAAGATGTAATTCCTTTAATAGAAGTACCTTGCGTTTTTAAAACTTTTCTTTTCATTATTTCTTTTAAATAATAAGCGATATAATAGTTATTATTGTTTGTTGTATTTATAAAGTTGACAAAATCTTGGCTGGTACAAACGCACTGTTTTGATATTGCTAATTTACCAACGCCTACTCTTGAAACAATACAAATTGTACCATTCGGACAAATTTTTGTTGAAGAATTATTGACTGCATTTTTTGTAATAAATCGCGAAATATTGATATTATCAATACTATTTTCAGATATATCAGAAGATGATACCCAAGGAATATTGCCGTTCCAGTATTCTAACTTGTTTTTAGATGGGGTACCGCCACCAAGGAAATAACCTATTTTGTCAAGTTTTATTTTTTTCCAATTCCCATTATCATCTTTAAATCTTAGTTTTTGGCTGAATATTTGAG
>ERZ779658.2724-NODE-2724-length-10017-cov-2.158101_pt1 | contig 10017 bp, 9 predicted proteins | sample MGYA00511485_ERZ779658 | MGnify/ENA primary metagenome ERZ779658 (study PRJEB29588, sample SAMEA2162182) | human gut metagenome | biome: human gut; feature: human-associated habitat; material: faeces | place: Denmark | collected 2008/2010 ... | reverse complement strand
TGGTTCTGCAAGAGAGCAGGCAGCATCCTGTCAGAAGGTACTCGGCGGCTGGGCAAATATTGCGAACGAATACGCAACCAAGAGATACCGTTCGAACCTGATCAACTGGGGTATGCTTCCATTTATTACAGAGGAAGATCATGAGAACTTAAGCTTCAAGAACGGTGATTATATCTTCGTGCCGGAGATCAGAAAAGCAATCGAGGATAAGAGTGCTGAAATTAAGGCGTATGTGGTTGGAGATACTTTGAAAGAGATCACTCTGAAGCTCGGTGATATGACGGATGCGGAGAGAGAGATTATCTTAAAAGGATGCCTGATCAATTATTATAGAGGATAGAGAATAAGGTAGATAGAGAATAAGAAAGACAGAAAATAAGACAGATAGAAACACTCCGGGAGGTCTGATAGACAGCTTGGAAAGTTTTGATTTTTCAAAAATCCATTATGTATTTACGACAGTGCCGATTACCAAGGAGATTCCTGTACCAATCGTAGAAGTCGGAATGTTCCTGGGACAGGACGATGTACAGATCTGGTGCAGAAAGAAGCGGCCGGTGAAGACGCGAAGATGAGTCTCATCCTTGCACATGCAGAAGACCAGATGATGAGTACGGAAGTATTCAAGGTTTTGGCAGAAGAAATGATCGAACTTTATAAAAAAGTGAACAAATAAATTAGAATTATTTTAATAACCTTTTTTCTCTCCAATATAAACAAATAAAAACTCTTCAGAATTCTGAGACATGAAAGATTTGTCGGGATTTTGAGGAGTTTTTTGACGTCATAATAAAATAGGTAGATGAAAAATAAAATTAAATTTACTATATACAACCTGAGTGCCTTATGCTAGAATATATCCAAGCATTATATTTCTATATTTTCTAAAGCAGAAAAACTGTTTCTATATTCAAGCGAAATACATATCAGAGATTTTCAATGCTTAAGATTCACAACATATTAAAATGAGCGGGAGGATTTCTGAAAAAGTATAGATCCTCCTGAATTGCAAGTGGAGGATAATGGATGGAAGAAAACAAAAGAGAACGATGGAAAAAAGCAGTGTTACCGGAAAGAGACACAAAGATGGGATTTTATCTTAACAGTAGAGCACCATATGTTTTGTACGAAGGGGAGACGAAGTCACGATATTTTATTGATAAGACATTGATGCTGGAAAAAATATTTGGATTTATAGAAGAGGAAGTAGACGGGCTATATGAGAAGTATCTTGTGGATACGGTGAATCCGAATGGGAAATTATTGGACAAATTCTGGTCCATATGATGAGATCTAAAGATTGATGATACAGCAGAATCAGCAGTGTGTCAGATCAAAGAAAAGGGTTATGCGTTACGTTTTCAGGGAAAACTGGGTGATGACGAAATATACACGGGTGACATTCTGGCAATTGGAATCGGTTATTGGAAGGACTCAAAGGAACATGAATGTAAGATAGAAAAACTTTCAATTTAGTGCAACAGAATCTGGAGTAAAAGACTCTTATATATGTAGATGATAGAGAAAAGAAAGAAAAACCATGAAAACTCATATCTGAGGGAGGACACGATATGAAATGCAGTATAAAGAAATTCTCGGAAATGTACGAGACTGTCTACCGTGATCTGTACCGTTACGCACTGTGCCTGATGAAGAATCCGCAGGAAGCCGAAGATGCGGTGAGTGAGGCGGTTATCGCAGCATACGAGAACATACATAAATTAAAAAAAGAAGAAGCATTCAAAAGCTGGATATTTACAATTCTTACGAATAAATGTAAGAAGAGATTGAAGAAAGCGTTAAAAGAAACACCGGGAAGAGAAGAAGAACTTCCGGAACAAGCGACAGCACCGGATTATGATCTTGCAATCGATGTTAAGAAAGCATTCTTTGTGCTGTCGGAAGAGGAACAGATATTAGTCGGATTATCCGTATTTGGCGGGTATTGCAGTCAGGAGATCGGTGAGATGATGAGGCTGAATCCGAACACGGTACGGTCGAAGCGGAGCCGGGCACTTAAGAAGATGGAATGTGTGCTGGGCAGTTACGGCGAAGATGAGAAGGAAAGAAGGGAGTGAGAAGGTATGAAGCGCGAGAATGAACATAAAGAATATTGTGAACAGGACATCCTAGATCAGATTTCAAGAATGTCAGAAGATACAGAAGTCCCGGATAGTCTGAGATCGGAGAATATAGATAAATTATTGGAAAAGAAAAAACAGAAGAAACATTTCCGTCCGTATCAAATCGGGCTTGTAGCGGCGGCCTGCGTGGCAGTTGTGGCGGGAACTGTAGTGTGGCAGTATGGAAGGATGCATGAAGGAGCGATAAATTCTCCGGATGTGTCAGATGGCAATGCAGGCAGCAGTGCAGGAAATAGTAATACAGTAAAGAAGATCAGCGACAGTAAGAAGATCAGGACAGCCCAAAGTTATGACGAAATCTATAAATATATTAAACGTTCACAAGATAACTCCGGCATTGCAATGTATGCAAGAAGTGTAAATGAAACAGCAGCCGTAGAGGATTCGGCTTCAACAGGAAGATCAACGGCGTCTTCAACGGAAACGGCCTCGGCAGATACCGGTGTGGCAACAGCAGATGGCAGTTATTCACAGACCAATGTACGACAGTCCGGTGTAGATGAAGGAGATATTGCCAAAACAGACGGGACTTATCTATATGTGCGGGAAGATAATGGCCGGACCATCGATATTGTAGACGTAGGAAACAGCGGAACGAATATAGAAAAATACAGCGAGATTACGCTTGGAAAAGAATACACAATACAGGAGTTTTATGTAAATACAGATCAAAAGAAACTGGTGGCTGTATGTCAGAAAGAATGTGCAGATAAAAGTAACAAAAAGCAGACGAACACAGATACCTGGAATCAGACTAAAACAGCGGCGGTCACTTATGACATCCGTGATATTAAAAAGCCGGTAAAAGAAGGCGAGGTAACACAGAGTGGTACTTACAATTCGTCTCGTATGGCAGACGGATATCTGTATCTGTTCAGTGAATACTATACAGGTGGCGACGTGGTCAAAGATAAACCGGTCACCTATGTGCCTCTGGTGAATGGCAAAGAGATGAGCCAGACCAGTATCTGTCTGCCGCCGGTGAATTGTGGAACAATGTATGAAGTGATCAGTTCCGTGGACATCAGCAAACCGGATAAAACAGTAGATAATAAGGCAATTCTCTCCGAAGGCGGTCAAATGTATGTAAGTGGAAAAAATATCTACTATTATGAATCAGAATGGCAGCAGGATAATCAGACTGTGACGACACTTCGCAAGATTTCTTATAGAAAGGGCAAGCTAAAGGCCGTAGCTCAGGGAAAAGTAAAAGGATATCTGAATGATACATTTTCACTGGATGAATATAAAGGGAACTTAAGATTATTTACAACCAATGATGATGAAAATCTGGTAACAATCTTAGATAAGAAATTGGATAAGATCAGTTCTATCGAGAATCTGGCAAAAGGGGAATCCATCTATTCTGCAAGATTCATGAAAGAGGCAGGATATTTCGTGACATATGAGCAGGTAGACCCGTTGTTCAGCGTGGATCTGTCCAATCCGGAGAAACCAAAGATCCTCGGCAAATTAAAAATCCCGGGATTTTCAGAATATCTGCATTTCTATGGAGAAGATAAATTACTTGGAATCGGCATGTCAACCGATGAAGAATCAGGGGTGTCGGAAGGTGTAAAAATCACCATGTTCGATATTACAGACAGAGCGGATGTAAAAGAAGAATCAACCCTTGTATTGGATGATCTGTATGGAACAAATGCAGCATACGATTACAAATCCGTTCTGGCCGATCAGCAGAAAAATAGGATCGGGTTCTCCGGCTACAGCCAGAATGGGGAAACGTACTGCCTGCTGACTTATAATGGAAAAGAGAAAAAGTTTGAAACAATCCTGAAAGAAGAGATTAGTGGAAATACTTCGCAAGGTATCCGGGGGATTTATATAGAAGATACATTATACGTGATCAGTGGAAATATTATCGAGGCTTATGATATGGATACCGGCAAGAAAACGGGAGATATTATATTGTAAAACCGGAAGTTTTATAGTCGAGGTTCCAGAAGGGAAAATAAAACACACAATACCGAAACAGAAGGAATCATATAATCGGTATTGTGTGTTTTTTAGATACCAAAGTATGCAAGAGAAGCTGCCAGTGGCAAGTTCTGTAGATGTAACTGTTACTGCATATGACTCAGACGGCTGCGAAGCACAGGTCCGACAATGATCGCAATGATAATCTTCACTGCGTCACCGGCAAGATAAGGGATAACTCCGACAGAAAGTGCTGCAACAAAGGACATTTTTAACTGAATTGCAAGCCACTCTGTACCGAAGATATAAGTGATCGCCATACCGATGAGCATACCGACAACGGCCAGGATTCTGTTCTTTGGAAATTTGTCAACGAACAGTCCTGCGATCAGTGCGAGGAAGATAAAACCAATCAGATATCCGCCGGTAGGACCTGCAAGCTTACCTAATCCGCCGGTGAAACCAGAGAATACAGGAAGACCGACAAGGCCAAGTAACAGATATACGATATAGCTGATCGTTGCATCTTTAAATCCAAGTACATAGATACTGATCATGATCACCAGGTTGGTAAGACTGATCGGTACCGGACTGACAGGGATCGGAATCGCCATAGGAGCGAAGATACAGGTGATCGCAGTCATCAGGGCGATCAGAACCAGTTTACGGGTGGAGAGCCTTTTCGTTGTTGTGCTGTTTGCTGTGTTATTCATAGTAGTAATTGTCTGCCGGCTGGCAGAACTCCTTTCCTTTAGATTCATATCAAAATATAAAAGCAGTATAAAATGAAATGTGCAAAATGTCAACTACATATTTGACGCGGTTAACAATTGAAAATGTGATATGTTGACAAATATGGTTACAGAGAAACTGTATAGTATTGTGCAAACATTAAAATAAATATATAAAAATCAGACAATTTAATGTAAAAAATAAAATAATGAAAAAAATTTTAAAATTCTTGAATGATTATCTGGAAGAGACAATCTGTATCATCCTGATGTCGGTTATGACAATTATCATATTCATTCAGGTTATTATGAGATATGTAATGCATAATTCGCTTTCTTGGTCGGAAGAACTTGCAAGATATTGTTTCATTTGGCTGATCTACATAGGTGTGGCTTATGGATGCAAACTGATGAAACATATAAAAATTGATGCGGCATTAAAGTTGTTCCCGGAAAAAGTAAGACCGTATATTACAATTGTTGGCGAACTTCTGGTACTTGCATTTGCAGCATACATCGTTGTGACAGGTGTAGAACTTACATATAAACAATGGCTGTTCGGAAAAGCGTCACCAGCCTTGGGAGTTCCATTGCAGTATATCAACGCAGCACCGGTTGTCGGATTTGGTTTGGTTGTAATCAGACAGATTCAGACAATCTGGTATTTGGCAGGAAAACTGCCGGAAAAAAACGGGGGTGAAAAATAGTGGTTGCAGCAGTTTTATTTATCGCATTAGTTGTTACTTTAGTTTTAAATACGCCGGTTGGAATTGCAATTGGAGTATCTTCTCTTTGTGCAATTTTGGCAGACGGACGTATCAGTTCCTTATACATTGTACAGCAGTTGGTTACAAGTGCTGACTCTTTTCCACTGATGGCAATCCCGTTATTTATTCTCGCAGGAGAACTGATGGGTGCAGGTGGGGTATCCAAGCGTCTGTTGAATGTATGCAACGTATTTTTAGGAAGATTCACAGGTGGACTTGCGACAGTAACTATCGTGTTATGTATGTTCTTCGCAGCAGTTTCCGGATCTGGTCCGGCAACCGTTGCAGCAATTGGTTCTATGGTAATTCCGACTATGCTGGATAAGGGTTACAGTAAGAGCTTTACTCTGGCATTGATTGCTACGGCAGGTAGTATCGGAGTTATCATTCCGCCAAGTATCCCGATGGTAATTTATGGAGTATCTACAAGTACTTCCATCAGTTCTTTGTTTATGGCAGGTTTCCTTCCGGGTATTTTAATCGGTTTTTCTCTAATTGTTGTTTCTTATCTGTATTGTAAGAAACAGGGATGGAAAGGTGATGAAAGAAAATATACGGCAAAAGAAAAACTTGCAGCAATCTGGGATGCAAAATGGGCATTATTAAATCCAATTATCATTCTTGGTGGAATTTATGCAGGAATTTTCACACCGACAGAGGCAGCAGCTGTTGCAGCAGTATATGCATTTATCTGCGGAGCCTTTATTTACAGAGAGTTTAATATCAAAGAAATGTTTGCAACAATTGGAAATGCATGTAATACAACAGGAACAACCATGGTAATCATTGGATGTGCTACAGCATTTACAAAGATCCTTACGATTGAAAAGATTCCGGGAGCCATAACAAATGGAATCATTAACTTTACAGACAATAAAATCTTAATCTTATTATTGATCAACGTATTACTACTTATCGTTGGATGCTTTATGGATACCACACCGGCGATGATGGTACTTGCACCGATCTTGTTACCGATTGCAGCACAGTTCGGCGTAGATCCGATCCACTTTGGCATCGTAATGGTTGTCAACCTGGCAATCGGATTCATTACACCACCTCTTGGAATCAACCTATTCGTTGCATCGAGGGTTGGACGGAGTGATCTGGAAACGGTATGCTCCGGAATTATAAAATTTATTCTGGTAATGGTTGTGGATTTATTACTGATTACATTTATCCCGGCAATCAGTATGACGCTTCCGAATATATTCATGAAGTAATGAGGAAGGACAGCAGCTATGAGTATATTTGATCTGACAGGAAAAAAAGCAATTGTAACCGGCGGATCCAGAGGGCTTGGCCACGGAATGGCAGAAGGATTGATGGAAGCCGGATGTGAAGTTGTAATTATAGGAACCAGAGAAAGTATTAAAGACCGTGCAGCTGAATTTAATCAAAAAGGACTCAAGTGTACGGGAGTACAGGCAGATTTGGGAGATGAAATAGCATTAAAAGAAGCTTTTCGGGAATCTCTGGCAGCACTTGGCGGGCATCTGGACATTTTGGTAACGGCCCATGGTGTGCAGAGTAGACATCCATCAGAGGAATTTCCGATGGAAGACTGGAAAAGAGTGCTGGATGTGAATCTGACTGCAGTATTTGAACTGTGTCAGCTGGCTGCAAAACAGTTTATGGCACAGGAGAGCAAAGGAAAGATTATTACAGTAGCATCGATGCTGTCATTCTTTGGAGGATATACAGTACCTGCATATGCGGCATCCAAAGGCGGTGTGGCTCAGATTACCAAAGCATTTTGCAATGAATGGGCAGAAAAAGGAATTAATGTAAATTCCATTGCACCTGGATATATGGCGACAGAGATGAATACGGCACTTTTGGATCCGAAAAATCCGAGAAAAGAAGCAATCACAAACCGCATCCCTGCAAAGCGTTGGGGAACAGCGGAAGATATGAAGGGTCCTTGTGTATTTCTGGCATCAGATGCATCAGACTATCTGAACGGAGCAGTCATTCCGGTGGATGGAGGATATCTCGTTCGATAAAAACAGAAAGTCTAGAGAAAGTAAAGATATTGAATAAAAAATAACAGAAAAAATGTAACATAATTGGAGGAAAAGACATGAAAGTAATTATTACAGACTGTGATCATGACAGTATTGATATTGAGAAGAAAGTATTTGCAGATGCAGGAATGGAAGTAGAACTGAAACAGGCAATCACAGAGGATGAGGTGATTGAGCAGTGCCAGGACGCGGAGATATTTATTGTACAGTATGCAAAGATTACAAAGAAAGTAATGGATAACTGTCCGAAATTAAAATATGTTGTCCGTTATGGTGTTGGAGTAGATACGATTGATGTACCGGAGGCTACCAAACATGGTATTCAGGTAGGAAATGTACCGGACTATGGAATGAACGAAGTGGCAGATCACGCAATTGCACTGGCCATGGTAATGGTAAGAGAAGTTGTAAAAATGAATCAGTTTACAAAGAATGAAAAATGGGATTATACAAAAGCAATTCCAATCCACAGATTCAGCGAACTGACGGTTGGAGTTGTAGGACTTGGAAGAATTGGGCGTAATTTTGCAAAGAAAATGCATGCACTTGGTTTTAAAGTAATCGGAACAGATCCATATTTTAAAGCGACACCAGAGACGGATGAATATGTGACAGCAGTTTCTGTAGAGGATATTATTACAAAATCAGATATTATTTCCTTACATTGTCCGGCAGATGGAAATAAAGATTTATTCAATGCAGAGACATTTAAGAAGATGAAGAATTCAGCAGTGCTAATCAATGTGGCACGTGGAGGAATCATTAATGAAGCAGATTTGGATGAGGCGTTGAGCAATGGAGAAATTGCAGGAGCAGGACTTGACTGTATGCTTGGAGAGCCGGTAAGTAAAGATTCACCATTGTTTAAGCATGAAAATCTGGTTGTAACACCTCATATGGCTTGGTATTCGGAAGAAGCAGCAAGTGAACTGAAGAGAAAGGTTGCAGAAGAATCTGTAAGATTTTCCAATGGTGAAGCAATTCACTACCCGATCAATAAACTGGCATAGGAGGTAGAAGACATGATAGAAGAATTATTGAAACAGATTGAATGTATGGGGATTCTTCCGGTTATCAAACTGAATGATGCAAAGGATGCGGTTCCGCTTGCAAAAGCATTGTGCGAAGGCGGACTTCCATGTGCAGAAGTTACATTCCGTACAGATGCAGCAAAAGAATCCATTGCGGTAATGACGAAAGCTTATCCGGAGATGCTGGTAGGAGCCGGAACTGTATTGAATACAGAGCAGGTAGATGAGGCAGTAGAAGCAGGTGCAAAATTTATTGTAAGCCCGGGACTGAATCCGGACACAGTCGAGTATTGTGTGAAGAAAGGGATTCCGATTCTTCCGGGATGCTCCAGCCCAAGTGATATTGAGCAGGCAATCAAATATGGACTGGATGTGGTGAAATTCTTCCCGGCAGAACCGGCAGGCGGAGTTGCCATGATCAAGGCTATGGCCGCACCTTATGTGGGAATTAAGTTTATGCCCACTGGCGGTATCAATGCAAAAAATCTGGAAGATTATCTTTCTTTCGACAAAATTATATGCTGCGGCGGAAGCTGGATGGTAAAAGGAGAACTTGTAAAAAATGGAGAATTTGACAAGATCAGAGAACTGACAGCAGAAGCACGAAAACTGGTTGATTCCATCCGAAAATAATCGGAGGTATTACACATATTCATATTCACAAAAAACAGGATCCTGCATGAAAACAGGATCCTGTTTTTTACACACATACACTTCATACATTAAAAAAACCCCCATAAACCCAAACTCTCCCCCTCTATCCCAACCCCATCGTATGAGTTAAGATAATATCAACAAAGGAAAGCAAAAACAAATAAATGAGGAGGGAATGGAATGAATGAGGTCATTGTCTCCATGAACAATATCAGCAAAAGTTTCCCGGGTGTTAAGGCTCTGGATCATGTAAAATTTGAGCTGCGTTCTGGAGAAGTCATGGCGCTGCTGGGAGAAAATGGAGCCGGAAAATCGACCCTGATGAAAATCCTCAGCGGTGTATATACCAGAGACGAAGGAACGATGGAAATCTTCGGAAAATCCTATGACGACCTAACACCAAAGCAGGCCCAGGAAGCAGGAGTAGCCATTATCCATCAGGAATTGAACATGTGCAGGCACTTAACAGTAACGGAGAACATGTTCCTTGGAAGAGAAGTAAAAGGTGGTTTATCCTTAAATAATGCGAAGATGCGGAAAGAAGCCAAGAGGGTTCTGGACGATCTTCGAATCGACATCAGTCCGGATCAGATCGTAGGAGATCTGCCAGTATCCAAACAGCAGATGGTTGAAATTGCAAAAGCACTTTCCATCGATGCAAGGATCCTGATCATGGACGAGCCTACATCCTCTCTGACAGCAAAAGAAATTGATGATCTTTTCCG
>ERZ779658.2711-NODE-2711-length-10060-cov-2.845277_pt1 | contig 10060 bp, 9 predicted proteins | sample MGYA00511485_ERZ779658 | MGnify/ENA primary metagenome ERZ779658 (study PRJEB29588, sample SAMEA2162182) | human gut metagenome | biome: human gut; feature: human-associated habitat; material: faeces | place: Denmark | collected 2008/2010 ... | reverse complement strand
TCAATAACGATTACCTTTACTGATGTAATAAACTAAAAGTCAAACCATTAATTCAGAATTATGAAAGAATTAGTAACCATTCAGCAAAAGCTGAAAGCCCCGAAAGGGCAATTTAATAAGTTCGGTAGTTACAAATACCGTAGTTGTGAGGATATTCTTGAGTCAGTGAAACCTATTCTGACTGAAACAAAGTGTTCGTTAACTCTCAGTGATGAGATGGTGCCAGTAGGCAATAGAATTTATGTAAAAGCAACTGCCACTTTAACCAACGAAAAAGGGGAAAAAGAAATAGTGACTGCTTTTGCGAGAGAAGAGGAAACAAAGAAGGGAATGGATGGCAGCCAAATTACCGGAGCCTCATCTTCTTATGCAAGAAAGTATGCTCTTAACGGTCTATTTTGCATTGATGATACAAAAGACAGTGATGCAACTAACACTCACGATAAAGAAGACGCACAACAGCCTGCAAAAACACCGGCTAGTATGAAGAATCCAGTTTATACTGGTGCCCAACTGAAAAAGGCTATTGCTGACATGCTTGCTGTCAAAAGCAGAGCTGAACTTGAAAAAGTATGGTATGCTAATCCGGCTATGCAAAATGATAAAGAGTTTGTAAATGCTTGTATGGAAATGGGCAAAATTTATCCTGCATCATGATAGAGTTGGTTAAATCGAGTGTGGTTTTCTCAGAAGAGAACCACACATATTTTCTTGGTGAAAAGCAACTGAAAGGTATTACCGGAATGATAAGCCGGCAACTATTTCCCAATAAGTATAGGGATATTCCAGAATACATATTGAAAAAAGCTGCTGAAAAAGGCAGTCGTATTCATGGACAATGCCAGTTTGCTGATGTTACAGGATTACCACCCGAGAGTATTGAAGCTATTAATTATATCAGGGAAAGAGTAAATGCCGGATATAAGGCTTTTGCCAATGAGTACACTGTTTCAGACAATGAATATTTTGCATCGAATATTGATTGTGTTTGGGAAAAGGACGAAAAAATCAGTCTTGGCGACATCAAGACTACTGCAAGCCTTGACCGTGAGTATTTGAGTTGGCAGCTATCAATCTATGCCTATTTGTTTGAACTTCAAAATCCACTAATTAAAGTTGATAAACTGTTTGGCATTTGGTTACGTGGAAATAAGTCGGAATTAGTCGAGATTGAGCGTAAGCCGGATGCAGAGGTTAAGAGATTACTGGAGTGTGAGATTAAAGGTGAACAGTTCTTACCTAATGCTCCTGTTCCAGCCGATGAGAAGCAGCTTATTCCTATGCAATTAGTAAATACTATTATTGATATAGAGGAACAGGCGAGTTATATCGCTGAAGTGCAGAAAGGTTATAAGGAACAGCTTAAAAGTGCCATGCGTGAGAACGGTGTTAAATCATGGGACGCCGGTCGGTTGCGTGTTAGCTATACTCCCTCTTCAACGGGTAAGAGTTTTGATGCAAAGAAGTTTCAGGAAGACACGGCTCTTGCATTTAAAAACCGGCTTATTTAACTTGTTTTAATAAAAAACGTCTTATCTTTGCGCATGACGATGCAGAAGCACCGTCAGAGGTGTTTCTGTTGTTTCATATTTTTATTTTTTATAGGTGGTTTCAAAATCGATACAACATTGATATTGTCACCACCTTTATTTTTGCTATAGCAAAAATAGCATTTATATTACTGATATACAAGTTTTTGCGCTACTATTTACAACAAAAGAAACACTTGAAATTATTCAAAAAAAGCATTTTAGCGCACTTGCAAGAATTTGTAAAAACAGTACCGGAATATCGAAGAACAAACAAAGGTAATCTCAAGTATAAACTGGAGGATATTCTTATGCTTGAAATAATAGCACGTTTGGGCAAGTGTACATCCAGAGCTGACATCATTCAATTTGGTAAACGTCATTTAAAACGCTTTCAATCCCATGGTATATTCTATAAAGGTATTCCTTCGGAATCAACGTTATGCCGTGTATCCCAGGGAATAAACCATGAAAACATGGCTGATATGGCATCTGCATTTGCAGCAATATTCTATAAGGAAACTGTCGATGATACTGCCGACATCATTTGCATTGACGGGAAAGCCATGAAGGGTACTACGTACGAAAACGGACGGAATCCGGATATTGTATCAGCTTTTTCCACTAAAACAGCATTTACTATTGCAACAGACATTTGCCAAAAGAAAAGCAATGAAATCACTGCTGCTCCGAATTTATTGGATAAAATAGAGGTCTCCGGAAATATCATTACTGCTGATGCTATGTATTTTCAAAAAGCAATAATAAATAAGATCCGTCAGAAAGGAGGTGATTATATCATTGAACTGAAAGCAAACCAAAAATCATTGCGATACGGGATTGAAGATAGCATAAAGACTGCAAGTCCTATTGATACTTATAAGGAAGGACCTGTTTTGGAACACGGAAGAATTGAAACAAGAACATGTAAAATATACACAGGGAAAGAACACATCAAAGATCGTGACAAATGGAATGAGGATTTTTCTGTCATAGAGATACTTACATCTACAGAAAAGAAATCCGATGGCTCCTTTGCTTCCGAACAACGGCTGTATCTTTCAAATATGAAAGGCTCTGCCGAACTGTTCAATAAAATAACAAGGCTGCATTGGAGTATTGAAAGCTTGCATTGGTCTCTTGATAGAAATCTACTGCAAGATAAAATAAAACGAAAAACTGAGCAGGCTGCAAGAAATCTCGACACTATTCAACGAATCGTACTTAATATTATTGCTATATGGAAAAACAGAAGGAAGAAAGTGGCAGACAAACAGAAAGGTGTGGCTGAAATTTTAAGAGAGTTGTCTATGAATTTTACAAAAACACTACAGTTCCTCAATCAAAAATAAAGAAAAAATGATTTTTTAATATGAATATAAAATACTGACTGACAGATATATTAAATCTTGACTATACTGTTCTGTATGGGTAGGGGATGCCTACCCATTACTCAGAAGTTAAATGCAAGAGCCGTGTCAGGAAGATCACCCGGAACTATATTCTCAATATTTAAAAACATCAACTAAAGCGGATAGTATTCGTGTAACTATAAGGGAGGAAGGAAAATGAGTGTTAATAAAGTAATTCTTATAGGGCGTGCCGGTAAAGACCCGGATGTGAGAACATTGGACGGTGGAGCGAAAGTAGCTTCTTTATCTTTTGCTACAACAGATAAGGCGTACACCTTACAAAATGGAACCCAGGTGCCGGAACGTACAGAATGGCATAATCTTATTTTTTGGAATAAGACTGCTGAAATAGTTGAGAAGTACGTCCATAAAGGAGATAAGTTGTATATAGAAGGTAAGTTACGCACTCGTAACTATGACGATAGCAAAGGAGTTAAACGTTACATAACTGAAGTCTTTGTTGATAGTATCGAGATGCTTACACCGAAAGTTCAACAACAGGCTGCTCCTGTACCACCACCGTTACCAACGCAACAGCCTACACAGAGACAGCAACAACAAGTACAGCAGCCTGCATATCAGCAACAGCCATATCAACAGGTATCACCGCCTGATGATTTACCATTCTAAATATGGCAGAAGCTATTCTAACAAAACAAAATGGGGTAGTCACAATGGATAAGTCGTTTGACTACCTCTGTTCCACGCTCAAGAATGGAACTTACACTGTAAGCATCAAGAGAAAGGTAGAACCACGTACCCTGTCGCAGAACGCGCTCATGTGGCTGTGGTTTGCCTGTATTGAGAGGGAGACAGGCACGGATAAGTTGGATGTACATGATTACTATTGCCGGAAGTTTCTTCCACGGCAAATATGTATGAATGGAAATATTGTTTCGGTTGTTGGAAGTACTTCTAAATTGAATACGATCCAAATGAAAACTTTCATGGATAAGGTTCAGGCTGATGCTGCCACCGAATTAGGAATCAATTTGCCATTGCCTGTTGACCAGTACTATAAAGATTTTATTAATGAATACCTGCATAGGTAAGTATTAACTCAAAGTTTAATTAAAATGGATTTGAATATTTCAAAAGCAAAATTGACCAAAAAGGGATGTCTTGAAGTGGTCTATGCAGACAAGGAAGGAAACGATATTGTTTTCAAGGGGATTAATCCTGTTCATCCGGATTTGAAGGATTCGCTAAACAAGCTCATACCCTACATTGTCGATATTACAGAACAGAAAGAATCCCAGTACATTAATTGGGAACGTCCAGAGTCATGTCTTGAAGATGAGTTCTTCAAAAAGTTCAATGTAACCGGCGTTAGCATTGGTGGTGATTCTTCTTTTGAGGTTTGTGTGTTGACAGGTAAGCGAACCCTTATGACGAGCAAAGTCCTTAATCTTTGTTCTCCTGGTATCGGTTTCGATCCGGACAATGAATCGTATGTGCATTGTGAGGAGTTTCGTGATGCGGTTTATAATTTCTTGTATGAAGCAGAGCTTTATGTTACAGAGAATAAATGTTCGGAGATTCAAAGGGAATTTGAATTTAAAGATGGTGAGGATCCGTTTGACAAGGTTGATGAAGCTGCTGATGCAATGAATGAAGATGGTGAAGATAACGGGATATGTTCAACAGTTGAACATCATGAATTAGTATTAGAACCTGCTTCATGAAACCAATTTATGTGACTAAGACGCCCAATCTGTACCGGATTCAGTTCGAGTATCACCCAAAGTTGGTCGAGGTCATAAAGATGATACCAAGTAAGCCACGCTATGACGGAACAGACCGGGCGTGGCTTGTTAGTATCAATGATACGCGTTATCCTATTGGACGTGATGCGAATTGGTATGTGAGAGCTTTTGCGCAATGGGCTGTTCAGATGCGTTATTGTTCTACTGTCAAGGAACGTGAGGTAACTGAAGATATTAATTATGATATTCCTCCGATGAAACCTTTTGTCGGTGAACACTATATGTTACTTCAACCTTACGAGTATCAACTTGAAGGAGTACAGTATGCAATAGAGCACAAACGCTGTTTTTTCGGTGACCAGCCCGGATTAGGTAAAACATTGCAAGCCATATGTGCAGTTGTTAAAGCACATAAGGAAGCGCCCATTTATGGTGAGTCTTTTCCAGTACTTGTAATTTGCCCTGCTGCGTTGAAAGTAAACTGGCAGCGTGAGTTTAAGAAGTTCGCAGGTATGAATTCGATTATCCTTGATGACAGAAACCGACAGTCCTGGCAATCATTTTATGAGTGTAAAAAGTCTGATGGCAACCCACTTTGTGAGGTGTTCATTACTAATTATGAATCGCTTAATAAATTTTTTGTAAAAGCTGTAAATAAGGAATCCAAGCTTACAATGAAAAGTATTGCTTTCGATCAGCGTGTCTCTCTGTTTAGGTCTGTTATCATTGACGAATCTCATAAATGCAAATCAAGTAAAACTCAACAGAGCAAATATGTTGAAGGTATCTGCAAAGGTAAACGTTATATATTCGCATTGACCGGTACTCCTGTTGTTAACAATAATACAGACTTGCTACAACAGCTAAAAATATTAGGTCGATTAGAGGACTTTGGAGGTTATAGCCGGTATGTTGAAAGATATTGTGATGGTCCCAAACAGGCATCCAACGTTAAAGAGCTGAATTGGCGACTATGGAATACTTGCTTCTTTCGTCGTGAGAAGTCAAAGGTGCTTACACAACTTCCGGACAAGACTCGTCAATACTTGACAGTTGATATCACTACCACCAAAGAGTATAAGGCTGCCGAGGCTGATATGGTAAAATACTTGAAGAAGTACAAGAACGCTTCGGATGAACAAGTGCAGAAATCAATGAATGGTGCCGTTATGGTGCAGATGCAGCTTTTAAAGCAGATATCTGCCAGAGGTAAAATCAAGGCTGTTTGTGAATTTGTCCATGATGTTATCGACGGTGGTGAGAAGCTGATACTTTTCGGTTACTTGAAAGAAGTTGTAGCAGAACTGAAAAAGGAATTTCCTAAAGCTGTTACTGTAACGGGTTCCGATAGTGTCAACCAAAAGCAATATGCCGTTGACTCTTTCCAAAATAATCCGGATTGTAAACTGATTATTCTGAATTTCAAATCGGGCGGTACCGGGCTTACTTTGACTGCTGCCAGTCGTGTTGCTTTTATAGAGTTCCCTTGGACTTTCAGTGATTGCGAACAGGCAGAAGATAGAGCACACCGTAACGGTCAAAAGAACAACGTTAACTGCTATTACTTCTTAGGTAAGGATACTATTGACAAGTATATGTATGATGTGATTCAAACAAAGAAGAACATTGCTAACGGTGTAACCGGAACGGATGACCAAGTAGAAGAGAATATGGTGAATCTTGCAATGGACTTGTTTAGGGATAAATTATGAAGCCATTTAGATTAGTTATAATTGGGCAGAGAACTCATATTCAGGAATACAAGAAAGAAATGTTGTTCGGTCCTGAATGGGAAACCATAATATCCTTTGTCGGTTGCAGGAACAGGTGTAAACAAATCGTTGACCTTCTAAATGAATGTGCTACGATTTCAAAAAACAAGCAGAAAAATGACTGAAGAAGATATTCGTAAATTGGAGGTGAAATATTCTGAAACCAAGATACAACACATTTGTGTAACTTGGTTCAGAGAAACGTTTCCCAATGTCGGCCCTCTACTCTTTGCTATACCAAACGGCGGCGTCAGGACAAAGAAAAGCGGTGCTATGCGTAAATATGAAGGTGCCATCGCTGGTGTTGCTGACTTGATTCTGCTTTTTCCTCGCGGTGGTAAGAGCAGTCTTTGCATAGAGATGAAAACTCCACATGTAAAAGGTAAACGTGCCGGAACGCAGTCTGATGAGCAAAAAGAATGGCAGGCATTAGTTGAGAAATATGGCAGTGTATATGTCGTTTGTCATGGGTTGATTGAGTTCATTAATAGCGTTTGCTATTATCTGAAAGCTGACCCTCAACCTTATATAAACAATGTCTTACGGAATTATTATAAATTGATATGACTTATATTGAACTTATCAATAGGTTTTGGGAACTTGACGAAAGCTGGCAATTTTCCTGCTGTGAAACGAGGCTTTATTTTTACTTGCTAAAAATTGCGAATCGTTTAGGCTGGGAGGATAACTGGACACGTAGTGATACAAAGGTGTCATCTGACGTGGGAGTGTCTGTAAAAGTATTCAAGTCCGCCCGAAATAGATTAGTTCAAGCAGGTCTTATTGAATGTAAACAAGGCAATGGAAGAGGCAATAAATCAACGTATTCTATAAAAGGTGTACAAAAAGGTATGCAAAATATACCACCTTTACGGCATCCTTTAGGGACACCTTTAGGGTACCCTTTAGGGACACCTTTTCAAGAAAGCTCCCCCATACCCCCTAAAGAAGAATATAAGACAGAGACAAAGAAAGAACCCCCTAAAGGGGGTAAGAAAGAAAGTAGCTCTGGCGAGCTTTTCCCACTCTCTAAACCGGAGAAACCTAAAAGAGTCGCAAAAGAATTTATAGCTCCTACGCTTGATGAGGTTATTCAACACTTCATCAAGCAAAATGCTCCGGAACGGTTAGATGACTGGCAAGAGCAAGCAGAAATATTCTTCAATCACTTTGACTCGATAGGGTGGAAGAATGCCAATGGAGTGAAAATAGAGCGGTGGGATTCCAAAGCAAACCTTTGGATACTGGATCGTATTCGTGAAAATCGAAAAAATGAATTAGACCATGACGGAAGAGGAAAAGAATTTATCAAGCAAACTTCAAAATTTGATGGAGAAGGAAGCCGGCAAGCGCAAGCTGACGCTCCAACAGATAGAGAATCTGATACAAAGGCACAAAGAAAGTATTCAGAACGTTTCTGAATATGACTTAACTGATACGCAAGAGTATTACAGTCATTGGAATTTAATTTCTAACCTTGGTACGGATTATACGGAACGGGAGTTTAGAAAATTTGATGTTGATGATAACAACTCTAAACTAATTCAGTTTCTTCTGTACTACTTCAACGGATGTCGGTATGCTCAAAATGTGTTTCCGGAAGAGAATTACAAGGTTCATAAGAATCTTTTGCTTGTTGGTGAACCTGGTACCGGAAAAACAATGTTGATGCAGATTTTTGCAGATTATTTGAAACTCACTTGTAACCCCAATGCTTTTGAAAACTTGTCTGTTACTCAAATGATGAATTATTATAAAATTCACGGGCATATTGACTTGTACACTTACAATGAGAATCAATCCAAAGGATTTAAACCAAATCCCTTTAATATCTGCTTGAATGATATCGGTCTGGAAACGGAAAATCAAAAATCGTATGGTACCAGTCTCGATTCAGTTATTGATGAATTTCTTTATGCCCGGTATGAGATTTTTCAGCAATATGGCAAGAAGTATCATATAACATCGAATCTTGGCATAGCCGAATTTAAGAAACGTTTTGGGCCAAGATTAGTGGATCGTTTTAAAACGTTTAATGTTCTCCCCCTGTGTGGCGAGAGTCGTAGAATATAGCTACTATGAAAGTTACAATTTACTGGGTTACTAAAGATTCGGATAAAATTGCTCGTATCAGAGAGCGTTTCGGTATTGGAACGTATCGAAGTGTGAACGGTGAAACGCCTGCTGAAATACGAGAAGAAGATATGGAACTTCTTCGGGAAACTGAAAGAAGAGGATTTATTCAAATACGTAATAAGCCCACATGAAAATGGCGTTAAAATGGCGAAGTTTCTGTTTGCATAACTTGTCATTTTACGATAACTTTACTGATGTAATGAATTAAAAGTCAAACCAATATAATTAAATTATGGAAGTACAAAACATTAGAATTGACCTTATTAGTCCTTCTCCTTTGAATCCGAGAAAGACTTTTGATGAAGCAGCTCTTGAAGAGCTCGCAAGCAACATTGAAAAGCAAGGCTTATTGCAGCCTATCACCGTCAGGGTAGCCAAATCCGAAGATTTTACTGACTTAGAGACTGGCGGTGTTACGACAATTCCCTGTTCGTATGAAATTGTTTGCGGTGAGCGTCGTTTTCGGGCTGTGTCACTTTTGAAAGCAAAGGAAGATGAAGCGAATGTTGCAAAAATCAAAGCCCATCGAAAAAAGTCGGAGAAATTTCAGACAATATCCTGCATTGTCAGAGAAATGACAGACGATGAGGCTTTTGAAGCGATGATTACCGAGAATCTTCAAAGAAAAGATGTTGATCCCATCGAAGAAGCTTTTGCCTTTGCGCAGTTGGCTGAGAAAGGACGGACTTTGGAAGATATTGCTCTTAAATTTGGAAAGTCTACTCGTTTTGTCTTTGACCGTATAAAGCTAAACGGTCTTATCCCGGAACTGAAAGAACGTGTAAGAAATGGAGACATACCATTATCCGGTGCTATGATTCTTTCAAAACTTGACGAAGAAACTCAAAAGGAGTTCAATGAGGAAGAAGATGAACAATGCACGACATCTATGATACGTGACTATGTTAGTAATTCCTTTTTAGAACTGGATAAAGCGGATTGGATTAAAGAAGACGCAGACAATTGGGAAAATGGCGAATTTAAGCAGTGCTCTCAATGTGAATCTAATACCTGTAATCATGGTTGTTTGTTCTATGAGATGAATAATAAGAATGCTCGCTGTATCAATGCTGCCTGTTTTTATAGAAAGCGGATTGCATATGTAATCCGAAAGATTCTGCTTGAGAGTGAGAATCTTGTTAAAGTAGGTGAACCTTTTTCATTCGGAAAAACTGTTATTGTAGCAAAAGCAGAATATTATTGGAGTGATGAAAGAAAAGCACAATATGAAAGTGCTTTAGAAGCCGTAAAGCAACTTGGATTTGAAGTAGTTAATCCAGATGAGGTGTTTAGGAGTTTATGTTATTATAGTGCTGATGATGAACGGACACTAAAAATGCTTGATGAAGGTGAAATTTATCGCTGTATCTCATTCTTTGGTAATTATAATCCAGAATTTAATGTAAAATTCTATTACACAAAGAAAGAACTGGTTTCTAGTACTGCCGCTGTTGCCGATCTAAAAGAGATAGAAAGGGAAAAAATAAACGCCCAATTAAAAAGAG
>ERZ779658.2706-NODE-2706-length-10085-cov-2.517248_pt1 | contig 10085 bp, 8 predicted proteins | sample MGYA00511485_ERZ779658 | MGnify/ENA primary metagenome ERZ779658 (study PRJEB29588, sample SAMEA2162182) | human gut metagenome | biome: human gut; feature: human-associated habitat; material: faeces | place: Denmark | collected 2008/2010 ... | reverse complement strand
TATCCAGTCTTCTTCAAGATTTTTTTCATTGAGCAACAGCTGTGTTGCGTACTGTTCTGCCACATCCCCCTTGCTGGTTCCCATGGCATTTTCTATGGATCTGGCAGCAAAGCCATGTAAAGTCCACGCCGTTATCAAAATCTCCAGAACCACCACAACAGCAATAAGTACCGGGTTCTTTTTTTCCTTGCACATTCTCTTTACTGCAAATCCAAATGCGTATATCACAATCGCCAGATTCACCAGACATGTGATGAGACTTGCTTCCTGTCTATGTTGTTCCCAGAATCCGTCAGGAACCAGGAAAGAACATATTGTGAAAAATATGCCGGTCAGAGTGATTGTAAAAAATCCATAAATTCTTTTGCTTTCCTTATCTTCCCGATTCACCCACAGATAATATCCACTCACAGCAGCTCCCGCGCCAAGAAGCCCGGCAAATAACGCACCGCCAAGGTTTGCATGACCAGAGAATTTAAACACAGCCACAATGAGCAGAATTACCGGTATCGCAAGATAGCCTGCGATTTTATCCTGATGCTGTTGCTGTTTTCGTATTTCTTCCATTGATTGCATCATCTCAGTCACCTCTGCAGACGTGTATTTTTTCTCTGCTTTCTCTCTCTTTTCTGCCATCCCGTTTTTTTCTGCTGCTTCATTCATTTCTACTGTCCCATCTTTTTCTGCTGCCTCATCTTTTTTCACGTTAGCCCCTTCGGTTGTCTGCATTTCTGATCGCATCAGCTCCAAAAGTGATACATCCAGTGCCTCAGCCAATGGTTCCATTGTATTAATATCCGGAAATCCAAGTCCCCGCTCCCAACGGCTGACCGCCTTATCCGTCACTCCGACTTTTCCGGCAAGATCGGCCTGTGTCATATGATGCTCTTTTCTTCTTTCCGAAATAAATGCCCCAAACCTTTTTGCGTCCACTATATGATATCCTCCATAATTCTTTTGCGTTACTCTCTTATATACACTAAAATGTGGATTTTCGTCAATCGACGATTTGTTTACCTGGAAAAAAACGAAAAATTTTCTATAACTCTCTTGTATGTATTGACATTTTGATATCTAAATGATATCATATTTATATCTCGTAAAAGATAATTTTCATTATCAGGAGGATTGCTATGAAAGAAAAAGTTTTGGACAACAAGAAAAATGGTATGGGAATGATGGTGCTGTTTATTCTGCTCTATGCCGTGGCCGCAGCCGCTGTGGTCAAGCAGGAGGGCAAGCCCAATGATATGATTGCCCGCGTGGAAGCTGACCCTGCATTCGGTCTGACCCGCGAGGAGATCGAGGCCGAGCTGAGTCCCGAAGATTTCACCGGCCGCGCCCCGCAGCAGGTGGAAGAGTTCCTGGCCGAAGTTATCCGTCCCGTGCTGGACGCCAACAAAGAGGATCTTGGCCAGCATGTGGAGCTGAATGTTTGATTTATTTGGGCTTGAGGAATTATAAGATTACGATAGCATCATGATTGGATGAATAAGCGAAAGGCTGCTTCTTCGGTTGAAGGAGCAGCCTTTTTGAGTTTTAGGGGGATTATATTCCATCATACATCAGGGCATCCCGCCCTACCGCATCGTAAATGATGGCTTTATTATCATGCTTCAGATCTCCCCCGCCGCCACATCGCCGGATTCTATGCATTGGGCAAGAGCGGTCTCATAGGGGATATCCCGCTGGATCATGGTCACATTATAGGTGGCAAAATGGTAGCCGTTTGCTTCGCAGGCGGCTTTTATTTTTTGCAGGGCAGGCTGGAAATCCACGCGCTGGGGCTGCGATGTGGTTTCAATCGTGACCCACAGTTTGGCCGGTATATGCTGCAAAATGTCTTTTTCAAACGGGGCGTCCAATGGCAGCCACTGCTGGTATTCCATGCCCAGATCAAAGGCATTTTTCCCTGATTCATACGGCAGAATCACCATCACGCACTGCTCCGCTTCATCGTAGGGAATGTCGTATTCCGACAAAGCATCAACCAGGACCGGTGCCACCTCATCCTGCGCCTCCAGCTCCATGCGATTAGATGTATTAAGCCGCGCATCTATGTACTGGGTGTGGTCGATCGTATAGATATCACTGGTAAAAAGCCAAAAGTGCGTTTCCACATAAAACCAGGTATCCTTGCTTTGCTGGGACTGCACTCTGGTTGTATAGCAGAATCCCCGCATCGAACCTGCGTTTTCTGCCGTAAAAGTCTGGTCCGGGTAAAGTTTTTCCGCAAACTGTATGGCCCGGTGCATGGCCCAGCGCTCGCTGATGGGGTCGCCGTTGATGCAGTCAAAGGCCAGCAGCACCAAAGCAATCAGCACCGCCGCCAGAATGCCCGCCATCTTCCGCTTACTTTTCACTTTCATGTTTTTTCTCTCCTTTCCCACTGGCATAGTTCAGCAGCCAGCCAATCAGGCAGCCAACGCCGCACAGCCCCAGCATAAAAACGCTGTACACAATTAGGGTAACCGGGTACTCCATCAGGGTGGCCCCATACTGCCAATAACGCACGAAGGTCCGCAGCAGCGCGCAAAGGGCAATGCTCTCCCCCACTGCCATCAGCAGCTTCCACATCTGGGGGTCCTGATACACGGCCGCAGCACACACAAACGGGAAAATCAGGATAATCCAGTTGGAATGTTCGCCGTAACTTGTCAGCACCCCAAAGCCCATGCCCAGCGCTGCAAACATCAGCAGGCCGGTATTGTATTTGTGGCGGATCTTTTGCAGCAGGCGGGCATCATCAGGTGCGGGCAGGCTTTGTGGCAGGGCCTGCCCGCCGCCCGCCTGCCACAGGGTGCGGCATTCCAGGCAGCTTTGCAGGTGAGCTTTTACCAGCGCTTCACTTTCCGGGCTGGCAACGCCATCCTGCACCAGCGGGATCAAATCCCGGCAGACCGCGCAGGGAATTTCGGTTTCTGCTTTTCCCTGTTTTGCTTGCCAGTTTGTTTCTTTTTCTTGCGTCATTCGTCGTATCCCTCCTTTTGCAGGGTTGCTTTCAGCCAGGCGCGGGTACGGTGCTCCACCACCCGCGCGGATGCTTCGGTTATTTGCAGCTTTTGGGCAATTTCCTGGTACGAATACCCCTGCGCCCGCAGGTATACCACGCTGCGGGTGCGCTCGTCCTTTTGTTGCAGCAAAGCCTGCACGCGGCGCAGCTTTTGGCGGGCGGCGGTGGTTTCGGTCAGGGCATCATCGGTTATGTAGCGTTCCATCAAATCGTCCAGGCTGACGGACTGGTGCCGCCTGCGCAGGCTTTCCAGCCAGATATTGCGTGCAATGCCAAACAGCCAGGTTTTTACCTCGCACTCTCCACGGAAAGTGGGCAGCCGCTTGATGACCCGCACAAAGGTTTCGCTCAACAGGTCTTCCGCCTGCACAGGGTCGTGGGTCAAAAAGCAGAGGTAGCGGTACAGATCCATCCGGTAGCGCCGGTACAGTTCCTCCAGCTCCGGCAGTTTCATGCTTTGGCCCACCTCCTTTCGCTTTGTTCAGGCGCCTTACATGATATTGGAAAACTAAAAATTCCTGCTGAGGTTCTCAATAAGCCTGGAAAATATACGGACGAGGAATTTGCCCTTGTAAAACAGCATCCAAAATTTGGTTATGACATATTAAAATCACTCCCATTAGACTCTCACGTGAAAAAAGCAGTTCTCTGCCATCACGAGAGAAGTGACGGCAGTGGTTATCCAACCGGTTTGTCTCAATCCGATATTGATGAATATGCGGCAATTGTTTCCATCGCAGACGTATACGATGCCATGACCGCTGCGCGCTCATACCGCGCACCGCTCTGTGTCTTCCAGGTAATTAACAATTTTGAACATGATGGTCTTTCCAAATATAATCCAAAATTTATTCTGACATTCCTGTCCCACATTGCAGGCACTTATCAGAATAATCGTGTTCTCCTCAATGACGGAAGAGTCGCTAATATTGTAATGCTAAACCGTAACCGCTTATCAAAACCGATCATCCAACTGATGGATGGAAGCTGCATTGATCTTTCGACTCAGCCTGACCTTCACATCCAATCGGTGTTATAACCGGAGTTTAACGGACGTAGTGCCGCAGATTCTGTGGTGCTTTTATAGGTTGTGAGGGGGCAGATATAAGCGTCCTCTCGCAAGTCGTGATTTTATAGGTTTATGAAAAGAAAAACGGTACAGACGAAATATGATGTTCCTGTTCGCCGGGCATTCCGATAAGCCTCTAAAGAGTCTTATCTCCATGGCTCACAAAGGAAATCATATTTGTCTGTACCGTTTTTCTTTCATTTACGCTGTGAATGACTTGTGAGAGGACGCTTATATTTGCCCAATCAACATCATGAATCGCACCACAAAATCTGCAATTTACGTTATGGAACTCACGGTTATGGGATGAGTGCCTATGAGATAACGGCAAAATTCAAGAGGTTCAATGCCTTATGATTCGTCGATGTTAAAGGGCACACCTCCCGGAGTTTCATCTTTGATTTCTGCCGCTCGTAACCTGGATTGACGGATTTCACAGACTTAAATCATTGCATGCTGCACAGTCTTGGATAAATAAAAAATAGAACTGATTTGTTTTCAGGATTTTGGGAGCGGCCGGTCCTTAGAAAGCAGACATTGCGATTTCAAAAGACAATGTAATTGGATTTTGAAATCACGATGGATGCTTTCTTAGTACCGCTGCCAGCGACAACAAGCGGAAGCGCTCCTGAAAACAAACAGTTCTATTTTTTATATTTCTATACACTTTGTTGGCATGCAATTAACATAACCTGCGAAAATCCGTGCCACCACCTGCAGGCGGCAGTTCGTAACCTAATCTCCGGCTTAATATTTGAACACTGCAATTCCATAGCCGGAAAGTGGATATGCAAAGGAGAACTCTCTTCCATCGCACTCTGATTTCACAGCTTTATAAGATACCGATTTTTCGGTTCCTTCACCGCCAAATTCAGCAGCATCACTGTCCAAGACAAGTTTATAGGTCTTTTTCTTTGGCACGCCGACACGGTAATCCGGGCGGGCAACCGGAGTAAAGTTACATACAAACAGCATATTGTTCTTTCCATCTTTACTCTTACGGACAAAACTGTAAATGCTGCGGTCTGCGTCATCCGCATTGATCCACTCAAAGCCATCCCAATTGCCGTCTAATTCATAAAGACACGGATTCTTCTGGTATAAGTGGAGGAGTGCTTTTACCCAGTCCTGCATATGTTTATGATCCGGGTTCTCGAGGAGATACCAGTCTAACTCTCTCTCCTCACTCCACTCCTGAAGCTGGGCAAATTCCTGTCCCATAAACAGAAGTTTTTTGCCGGGATGCCCAAGCATAAAGGCATAACCAGCCATAAGATTCTGGAATTTGTCTCTTCCAAGTCCAGGCATCTTATTGAGCATAGAGCATTTTAAATGTACCACTTCGTCATGAGATAACACCAGGATATAATGTTCGCTCGCATTATAACTCATGGCAAATGTCATTTTATGATGATTATTTTTTCTAAAATATGGGTCTAACTTCATATAATCAAGGAAGTCATGCATCCATCCCATATTCCATTTATAACTGAAGTTCAGTCCGTCCTCTTCCACCGGTCCGGTCACTTTCGGCCATGCAGTAGATTCCTCTGCGATCATCACCGCTCCGTGGTTACGTCCCAGAATCAATGTGTTAATATGCTTAAAGAACTCAATGGCTTCCAGATTCTTATTATCGCCATATTTATTGCGGACCCACTGTCCTTCTTCTTTTCCATAATCCAGATATAACATAGAGGCAACCGCATCCACACGGAGACCATCAATATGATAGTGTTCTACCCACATCAGCGCACTGCCGATCAGGAAGTTCTTCACCTCATTTTTGCCATAATCAAAAATCTTGGTTCCCCAGTCCGGATGCTCTCCCATTCTTGGATCTGCATACTCATACAGGCATGTACCATCAAACTCTGCAAGTCCATGGGCATCTTTTGGAAAATGCGCCGGTACCCAGTCCAGAATCACACCGATTTTATTCTTATGGCACTCGTTGATAAAATATGCAAAGTCCTCAGGCTTTCCGTAGCGGGAGGTCGGTGCATAATATCCGGTTACCTGATATCCCCAGGAACCATCAAACGGATACTCCGAAATACCCATCAGCTCAATGTGTGTATACCCCATTTCTTTTACATATGGAATCAGATAGGTTACTTTGCAGCTTTTGCTGTTCTTGAAACGATCCACAGATCAGAGATTCCATCATAGATCAATGCGACTCCGATAAATTTCATTGCAAGGCTCACAACCCCAAATGCATTTACGATACAGATAATACCGAGCACAAGACTGATGATTCCAAGAATCATTGGACTCCACCACTTCTCATAACCGTTTGCCTTTGTCTCAAAAGCCATTTTGATATCGCTGATTCCATGGACTGCCAGCATAACACCGATAACGATTGGAATGATCATAGCGATATACTCCGGTCTTGCAAACAGCCAGATACCTACTAAAACCAGAATCAGACCAAGCATTCCGTTAAAAGATGTCAGTCTGTGATTTGTAAAATATCCCACAAGATTTACAACACCCATAACAATTAAGCCAAATGCAAGCAGCATACAGATTGCACTAATTGTCTCATCTGACCAGATGATCAAAACTACTCCAAGTGCTACACACAATAACGCTGATAAAATGACATCCGCTTTTATTCTTTTTAATGTCTCTTTCATTTTTCTATCCTCTCTCTTTAACAAAAATTTTTGTCATTGCTGTTTCTTTTATAACGAATATCATACCATTCTTTTGGGTTCCGGTAAATATACAGCTTATGAAAGAAGTATAAAAAGATAAAAAAATCGTTAATTTCTTGACATACAAACATGTCTTGATTAGACTACAGTGGAAAGAATTTTCATAATTTGCAAATCAATCTGAAAGGAAATAAATTACCATGGGAAAAGAAGTAAAGACGAATGCCATGCGCATTCTTGACAAAAATAAAATACCTTATGAAATTATCAATTATGAATGTGACGAATTCATTGATGGGCTTCACACAGCCGAAGCCACCGGAGCTCCTGTGGAGCAGTCTTTTAAAACACTTGTCATGCAGGGAAAAAGTAAACAATATTATGTTTTTGTACTGCCGATCGCAGAGGAAGTTGATCTGAAAGTTGCCGCAAAAACAGTCGGTGAAAAATCCGTAGAAATGATCCACGTAAAAGATATCACAGCCATTACCGGTTATGTACGTGGTGGATGCACTCCCCTTGGCATGAAAAAACAGTTTCCTACCGTTCTTCATGACAGTGCCAGAAATTTTGACAAAATCTATATCAGCGGTGGGCGTATCGGAACCTCCATTACCGTCAATCCGGATGCACTGCTCTCCGTAGTACGCGGACAATATGCGGATATCATCATGCATTAATTAGCGTTTCACTTAAAAACTGCCGCTTGCAGGCTGTGAAAATCCGTAACATAACCTGCAGGCGGCAGTTCAAATCCAAACTTCAAATTAACTTGTCAGTTCCCCAGGATTTTTTGCGAGATTCATGATCTCCTGAAGTTCTGCGCCTTCCACCGGTGCATTTCCATAGCTGACGTGTTTTGCATCCTCTGTCACGCCGCCGAGAAGTCTTACATCCTTCTCTTTTGTCATCTCGATCGTATAATAATGCGCCTCATCTTTTAATGGATTGTATGTAATATAGATTCTGTAGCAAAGTGGCGGCACTAATCCTTTATCCGGAAGATCCACGCGGATAAGTGTCAGATTCTCTGAAATATCCAATGCCATAACGGAATAATCATCCTCTGTATATGGATAAAGTTTTGGCTCTTTGAATGCTGCCGCAAAAAGCTCATTGACGAATGCCTCTTTCTCATCGCAGAGTTTTTGCACGAATTCCGCTTTTTCTGTATACAAGCGCTTTGGAATCACAGAAAATTCTGTCTGATTTTTCACAAATGCCTGAAACTGCTGTGGTGTCATTTTGATCTGCTTTGGCTGTTTTGCCATTTTCTCATCTGCCTCATGCAATTTCTGGATCAGTTCAATCTTCAATACCAGATTATCGGTAAATGGATTGATGACCATTCCGCTTAAATTCAATTCCGGTTTTACGGCAACGCTGTTGCATGCCGGAAATGGCATACTTAAGAGTGCCTGGCTTTTTGGTGCATTTGCCATCTGCTCTTTGGAGGTGTACACTACAAAATACTGTTCGCCGGCACCGCTCTTTAAAAAGCAGGGAGTTGGCTGATCCGGTGCTTTTAACATTGCCGGAACTAACAGTTTTGTCGGACGAAGCAGATTTAAGACTGCTGTAAGCTTTTCTTTTGTCCTGTCTGCTGCGTAATCTTTGATTGCCTCCTCTAATCTATCGTTTGTGATTTCCATTGTTGTCTTTTCTTCCATAATAAAACTATCCTTTCCTGCTGCCCAATGTCAAAAATATGGTTCGTAATGATTTTCTATTTTGTGATTGCTGACATTCCATATTTTCAATTCGAACCAAGATTTCTCTTATTTTAGCACATTACTGCAATTTATTCCATTTATTTCTGTTGCTGCATTTTGTATTTATGACAATCTACACATTCAGTATACATACCTTATAACTCTTTGCAATTCATGCAGCTTTATGTGCTATTTTAATTTTTTTAATAAATCCGGCAATTCGCTCAATTCAAAAATGCGGTAATCTGGATGGATTGCTCCATGATCTGTTATATTTCTGTCTCTCTGATACCAGATTGTAGTCAGACCTACATTTTTTCCACCAAGAATATCTGAGGATAAGCTGTCGCCCACAATGACACTCTCTTCCAGCTTAAAATCAGGAATATGTGCAAAACAATAGTCGAAAAATTTTTTGTCCGGTTTATGATACCCGATTTTTTTTGAAATAAAAAAGTCCTCAAAATATGGTTTAATCCCAGATTCCTCAATACGCCTTCTCTGCACTTCGTAAGTTCCATTGGATGCAGCATACAGTCTGTACTTACCGTGCAATTCCTGTAAAAGTTCAAGCGCGCCGTCCACTTTTTCGTGTTCATATGCAAGATTCTGCTCGTAACATTTCGCAGTTTCTTCCGGCGAAGCTGTTATCCCATATTCTTCAAAAAAGATCCGGTAACGGCTTATTTTCACTTCCTCCTGCGTCAACTCACCGAGTTCTAACTTTTTCCATTGTGCCTGATTGATCTCACTGTACCTCGCCAGCAATTTTTCTGTTGGCTCCACTCCAACTTTTTGCAGTGCTTTTTTCAGTGCTTCCTTTTCTGCCTTGTGGAAATCAAGAATGGTATCATCTAAATCTAATAAAACTGTTGTTATCATGTGGATTCCTCTTTTTTCTATGTATAATCGACAATTCTCTGATTGATCCGTTCCTCTGCCATCACATCAATAAATTTTGCTTAAAACATATTATTATTTTAATCATAACAGACCTTTTACTAAAAAGCAAAATAAAGCAGGGATATTCCAAGATTGCAGGACACACATTGTGTACCCCTGTTTTCTGGAATGATATCCCTGCTTATTAAGATTCCTTTTACAAAACAACCCCATCCTTAAAAATGGAAATGCTTCTGTATCCACGCTTCTCAGTCTGTGTTTCTTTTCCATTGGCAACTTCGATCACCAGCTGTAACAGACGTTTTGCTGCGTCGTCAATGGATTCTCCTTCAACGATCGGGCCTGCATCAAAATCGATCCATCCTTTTTTATTTTCCGCAAGCCGGCTGTTCGTGGACAGCTTCAATGTCGGAGCCGGCGCTCCGAATGGTGTACCACGTCCTGTTGTGAACAGGATCAGGTGCGCTCCTGCTGCTGTCATCGCCGTTGCTGATACAAGATCGTTTCCAGGTCCATAAAGCATATTTAATCCCTTTGTCACAACAGCGTCCCCATATCCGATCACATCCATGATCGGGGCTGTACCGCCTTTTTGTACGCAGCCGCAGGACTTGTCTTCGAGCGTTGTAATACCACCCTGGCGGTTTCCCGGGCTTGGGTTGTCGTATACGACCTCGTTATGGCTTATAAAATAATTTTTGAATCCGTTGATCATACTGACA
>ERZ779658.2692-NODE-2692-length-10122-cov-2.590444_pt1 | contig 10122 bp, 8 predicted proteins | sample MGYA00511485_ERZ779658 | MGnify/ENA primary metagenome ERZ779658 (study PRJEB29588, sample SAMEA2162182) | human gut metagenome | biome: human gut; feature: human-associated habitat; material: faeces | place: Denmark | collected 2008/2010 ... | reverse complement strand
AAAATATAGAATTTATATTTATAAGATGACGTATTTGCTGAAAATGTTTGGTTAGTTTGAAATACAGAATCGTGTCCAATGAAGTTCCATAAAATATTATCTATAGAATTGGGGATTTGAGGCCTTGCGTGTTGGCTTATTCTTTCTTTGGGTTCTTCATAATGCATGTATGTTTTCAATGTTTGATATTTATTTTTAAAAATCAAATACGCCATTACACTTATATGCAATTCGCAAATATCTCTATAGACATTTGTTCAAAAAATAATGAGAATGCTTTTTGATTAAATCTATCATTTCTTGATAATATTCATCAGAATAATCGTAATCAATCATTTGGGTAATAATTTTGAAATAGGGTTCATATTTGCATTTTAAGTCTTTATTGATTTTGCGTTGTAGTATAAAATACAATAATTCAATAAAATTTCCCATATCATAGGGCATTGTGCAGTGATTAATAATTCTATAAACTTGTTCAACATATTCGAGTACTTTCTTTTGAACATACTTTATAAAATCGTATTTATTTTGTATTAAGGTTTTTGTATCAATATTATTAGTTTTTGAATATTGAGTATTTAATTTGTCAATAGTGTCAATTGTATTTAAAATTGGAAATTTCGAGTAATTAATATTTTTACTATGGGGTACTCCATATTCTAATAACATCAAATAAAATTCTTCTATATAATATAACAATGAGGTCTTTTTTTTATCAACTGCCCATTGATTTAACCACTGAACTTTATAAAGTCCAGAAAACAAGGTTTTGTAGTTATCTGGTTTAAGCCCTATGAAGGGATCGTATTTAGAAGTATCAAAGTTTTTTAATTTAAAAATAGTGGCATTTATTAACCAAATAAAATAATTTGATTCATCGGTTTGGCTATATGTACTTTTTTCAAAATAGCAAATTAAATCAATAATTAATGTTATATCATTTTCTAATTCAGAAGGAACTTGAATTGTGAAATCTACATTATGTGTATTTTTATTTATAACTATTTTAAATGGGTCTATTGTAACATTTTCAATAATTTGATATAAAATCATAACGTACAAAATATGAAAAAGTAAGAAAACACAAGAAAGTGTACTAATTATTTCGATATTAAAAAATAATAAAGCAACTAAGTTTAATATAAAAATAACTATAATAAATATGGAATAATATTTTCTCCATTTATTATTTTTCACTCTTTGTGTAAGTATTGTAGAAATATTTGATAAATTACTTATTGCTCTATAAATATATGGATAACCAAAAGCAAAAATGGTTAAATGCCCGGCTAAACAAGCTAACAATATATTTGTACCGTCAAACCCTGAAATAGGAGGATCAATAATAATATCAAACATTATACCTCCTTCTCTTCCAATTTATTCACGAGATTTAGGAGTTCTTCGACTTTGGCGACAATTCGCTTTTGTTCTGTTAGTGGAGGAATTGGTATCAATGTATTTTTTATTTTCCCTACATTTAAATTCGGTTGTGCACAACCGGCTGCAAGAGTCCGAATTTCTTCATATTGTTTTTGAAAAACAAGTTTTATATATGAATTTAACAAATAGTTTTGATTTATTGAATTTATAGCTGCACAAGCTTGGTTTATAGCTGAAGGAATGAGTAACTCAGATATTTGACCTCTTGTTTTACCTTGACCATATAACGCAATTATTAATGTATTGATTGGATAAATTCTTAAATTATAATCATTAATCGCTTCTTGGGTAATCAATTTATCTGCGGAATCAATAAACTTTTTCCCCGTAGAAGAACTTGTAATCCAAGGGATATTACCTTGATAATAATTTGTATTCGTTGTTGAAGGGGTTGTACCTGTTCCAATATCAGTATATTCCCCAAGTCTTACCCATTGCCAACCTTGTGGGAGGTCGTATGGGATTTCGTCTTGGGTGATTGGAGGAAGTGGTTTTTCTTTTTTAATTTTGCCTTCTTTTATTAGTTGTTCTTTTTCAGCTTTTATACGTTTTAAAAGTTCTGATGCAGGCTCATCTTGAGGATTTTGTTCGACAAGTTTTCCTTGCACTGCGTATTGCAAAATTGATTGGCGGATTTGTTTTGGCAATTTTTGATTCATTTCTGATAAAATTTCTTCATTCTTGCCATATTCATCAACCAAAGGCAAAATCTCTTCCAACTTCTCTACAATTCGCTTTTGCTCTGCTAGTGGGGGGAGAGGAATTAGAAAATTTTTAATTGTTTCTATTGAAATATTATCGTTTGTAGAGTTTTTACTTTCTGTAATTACTTGTTGAGTTAGAGGTGATAGTATTGAATAATTTATATAATCTTCTATAACACCAAATATTTTAATTGTTCCTACTCTTTGATTAGTTACCATTTGTTCTGTAAGATTTTTTATGAATAAACTTTTACCAACAGTTCCACCAGTCATACATAAAATTATATTTTTTTCTTCCAATAAATAGTCTTCTAACTTGCTATTATAGTCATATCTTACAATATTATTATTTACAAAACCTAATTCATTAAAATCAGAAATCCTAACTACTCTTATACCCGTATTTTTATATTCTGAGCTCTTGAAAGCATATCCCCCGTTAACCATTGAAATATTTCCAAGTCTTACCCATTCCCAACCTTGTGGAAGTTCGTATGGGATTTCATCTTGAGTAATTGGTGGGAGTGGTTTTTCTTTTTTGATTTTGCCGTCTTTTATTAGTTGTTCTTTTTCAGCTTTTATACGTTTTAAAAGCTCTGATGCAGGCTCATCATTTGGGTCTTGTGCTACCAATTTCCCTTGCATTGCATATTGTAATATTGATTTTTTTAAATCCTGTGATTTCATTTATTTTTATTCCAACTTTTTTCTAAACCTTCAACCCATTCGCGTTCAGCTTCATCTAACTTTTCTTTGTCAAAATTACATAAAGACATTAAAGCATCTGCACAAGTAAATTTTTGTTTATAAATTTTATCAAGTAAAATATTAACATTCTTATATAAGAGTATTGCAAAAAATATTAAATTGTCACAAGTAACGGCTAAAGTTTGAACAGTATTTTGTAATTTTTCGGTTGAAACTATTTGGGTAGTTGATTCATAAGACTGTGGAATAGAGTCATGTATTTTTATTACATTATCAAAAGCTTCAGACATATGTATAACTTGATATAGAACATTCCACAAATCTTTATTTTCTTTTAAAAAGAAATTATAATCCTCCATTTTTAAATCAATTTTATATGAAGTATAAGGACATCTCCTATATTCTTTGACACTGGCTGATGAACTTAATTCTTCTATTTTAGGTTGAATTATATTAGCTTTATAACCAATTACCTGAATTATATATTTTTCTAAAAATGATTGTAAAAATAAAGTTCTATTGATATTATTCTGGTATTCTTCTAATTTTTTTCTGTCATCTGTCAATTTTGCCCCATAATAGGCACCCCCGAATGCTGCTGCTAAAGTCCCAATTAAGCCTATCATTGTATTTGTTAACTGATAATAATCAAAAGATTGAGAATTTTGCCCAATATTCACAACAACATCAGATATATTAATCGGCATTTATGCCTCCAATCATTGTTTTGATTTGGTCCAAGATGTCGTCAATATTTTTATCAACCTCAGCTCGTTTTTCTTGGTATTTTTGCAGAAGCTCCATTGGTGGCAGGATTTCTTCTTCCTCATAAGGGTATCCACACAAATCAAGGTTGTAGTTCCTTTCTTGGATTTCTTGAATGGAATATTTTTTAGCTTTGTCAAAGCCGTCAACGTTGATTTCTTTTCTATCGTTCCACCATTCAACAACATCTTTAAAATGCTCTTTTTTCATTGGTTTTGTTTTAGAAAAGTTCTTATACCCTTCTGGCATATCTAGTCTATAAAACCATGTTTCTTTAGTTGGCTCGCCTTTTGTGAAGAATAAAAGGTTTGTATTAATTGATGTGTATGGTGCAAAAACGCTCTTTGGAAGTCTTATAATTGTATGCAAATTACATTCTTGCATAAGTTTTTCTTTTATCCTCGTTTTTACACCTTCCCCAAATAGTGCTCCGTCAGGAAGAACTATTCCTACTCTGCCTTGAGGTTTTAGTTTAGCAATAATGTAGAGCAAGAATAAATCTGCGGTTTCTTTTGTTCTATAAGCTGCTGGGAAATTTGTTTCTATTCCATCTTCTTCTGTTCCGCCAAAAGGAGGATTTGTAACAATACAATTTACTCTATCAGATGGGGAAATATTATTAATCGGTTTTGATAGAGTATTATCTCTTATTATGTTTATAGGAGTATCAATTCCGTGCAAAATCATATTTGTTGTACACAACTGATGAGGAAGCGGTTTCTTCTCTATTCCGAATATTGAATTATTCAGGATTTCACCTTCTTTTGTTGTATCTGTGTGTTTTTTCAAATGTTCTATTGCACAAGCAAGAAAACCTCCGGTACCGCAAGCAGGGTCTAGGATAGTTTCGCCAAGTTTTGGGTCAACCATATCTACAATAAATTGAGTTACTGCTCTTGGGGTATAATATTCACCGGCATTGCCAGCAGATTGAAGGCTTTGCAAAAGTTGTTCATAAATATCATTAAAAAGGTGTCTGTCTTCGCTTGAATTAAAGTCAATTTCATTAATTTTATTAATAACTTGTCTTAGTAGTGTACCTGATTTCATGTAGTTATAAGTATCTTGGAAAATATTACTTATAATCAAAGCTTGTTTATTTGAATCGTTCTCAAGGTTTTGCAGGTACGGGAACAGGTCATTATTGATAAAATCGATTAAATCATCGCCAGTTAAGCCTTCATCATCTTTAGCCCAATTTTGCCAACGATATTTTTCATCAAGCGGAGATTTGTAATCATCTTTCATAATCTCTGCTTCATCTTCTTTATCAGCAAAGATTTTTAAAAACAACATCCAAACGATTTGCGATAGTCTTTGCGCATCACCGTCAACGCCTGTATCTTTTCGCATTATGTCTTGTATTGATTTTATTACACTTGATATATTTGGCATCTAGTTATCCTCTAGTTATAAAATTTATAAATATTTTGCTCACACATTTTTTTTGCATTATTTAATTTATTCAATAATTCTTCATATTCTTTTGTATAAGAAATATCACCATCATTTTCTTGAATTGGTGCATAGTTATCCCAAAATTTTTCATAATAAACTTTGACTCCGGGATTTAAACTTTGAAATTTTATTTTTGTGTATTTCTGAATAAGAGTCCTAAAATACATTAGATTATTTAAAAATTCTGTTTCAGCATTCTTTTTGATTAACTTATATTCATATAATGTTGTGTTTATTTCTTCCAATATTTTTTCTAATATACTTCTAGTTTCTTCCTCTTCGGATATTAGTTCATAATTATGTAATAATTTTGAAAACTCATCAATTGTTTTTATATAATTTCTATTAATTTTATAAATATTTTTCAATTTTATTTCTTTTTTCCAAGAATTTAGAGCTTCCCAAGCAAATATAGCCATTGCAATTGTTGCAAGTGCCATTACTAAAGTTGATATTGCTGTTATCCAATTTGCAATTTCCATCTAGGCTACCTCGTTATCATTGAAGAGTTCTTTTTCAAGTTCTTTTATCGCTTCTTCATACTTGGTTTTGCCACCAAATTCTTTGATTATCTCCACCGGTGTGCCGATTTCATCAAAAGGTTGGAAATACAAGATTTCTCTATTTTCAATCTCTTCAATACCTTCATCTGCAAATTTGTCAATTAAGGCATTAAGAACTTTTCTTGCTTTCTCTGAATATTTGCCAAAGTAATTTCTTTTTTTAACTTTTTCTGCTCTTTCTTTTCTTGATAATGGCGGAGTATCGAAAGTTACATGGCAAATCAAATCAAAAACACTCAAGTCTTTGCCTGTCTTTTGTTTAACTTCTTCTCTCAATTCATCAAGCATTACACCTTGTTCTATTAGTTCATCAATAATCGCAGATTTTTTATCAGCTTCTGACCATTTTTTTATGAAATCATCCATTGTCGCAAACTGTGCTTTTAGATTCTTTTTGGTATAATCCACAAGGCTTTCAGTTATTAATTTGCCGTCTTTGCCATAGTACTGAACTCTTTCACCTACTTGTACAACTTCAATTCCATTCACATAGAATTTTTTAGTAGGATTTTCAACATCAGTAATATCAATATTTGGTGGAATTTCTACAACGGTTTCATCTTCAGGAAGCTCATCAATCAAAGTTTCAACTTCTTCTTTTGTCTGCTCTTCTTTTGGCATTTCTTCGGTATCTTTTACATCTTTTATCTGAACAGGTTCGCCATCAAAATCTTTATCTTCAAAAAGTCTTGTAACACCTCTAAAATCAAGAATAGTAAAATACCATTTGCCATAATCAGGTCTTAAACGGGTTCCGCGACCGATAATTTGTTTAAATTCTGTCATTGAATTGATGTTGCTATCTATTGCTATAAGTTTGCAGGTCTTAGCGTCAACACCGGTTGTCATTAGTTTAGACGTAGTGGCGATTACAGGATATGTAATTTCCGGATCGATAAAGTTATCAAGTTCTTTTTTACCTTCATCGTTATCACCTGTAATTTGCATTACATACTTTGAATTTTCGGCTACCATATCTGGATTTTCATTAACCAAAGCTTGACGCATTCTTGCTGCATGGTCAATATCAGTACAGAAAACAATTGTTTTATCATATCTGTTATTATTTTTTAAGTATTGAGTTATTCTCTTTGCGACAAGTTCTGTTCTCTCATCAACGACAATTTTCTTATCAAAATCTTTTACATTAAATTCCTCATCAGGAATTTCATTTCCATACTTATCAATTGTACCTTGTGGAAGTTTTAAACCATCCATATCAATATTAATTATTGGTCTAATAACTTTGTATGGAGCAAGAAAACCATCTTCAATACCTTGTTTTAGAGAATATGTATAAACAGGCTCGCCAAAATATTCGATATTAGAAACATCTTTTGTCTCTTTAGGTGTTGCAGTTAGACCTAAATGAGTAGCTGATGAAAAATAATCTAATACCTCTCGCCAAGCTGAATCATCTTTAGCACTTCCCCTATGGCATTCATCAATTACAATTAAATCAAAGAAATCTTTTGAAAATTCTTTGTAAGCATCTTTATCTTCATCGTTCCCTGTAATACCTTGATACAAGGCTAAATATATTTCATAAGATTTATCAATATGACGTTTTGTAATCTTTGTCATTTTATCGCCAAATGGTGCAAAATCTTGGCTTTTTGTTTGGTCAACTAAAATGTTTCTATCAGCTAAGAATAAAATACGTTTTTTCTTCTTTGCTTTCCACAATCTCCAAATGATCTGAAATGCAGTATAAGTCTTACCTGTACCTGTTGCCATAACTAAAAGGACTCTATCTTGACCTTTTGCTATTGCTTCTACTGCCCTATTAATTGCAATTCTTTGATAATATCTCGGCTCTTTATTGCTTGAAACATCTTTATGATAGTTTTGGGTGTAAACTTTTTCTGTTTCCGTATCTTCAATTTGTTTGAATTTTTTGAATTTTTCCCATAATTCTTGTGGAGTTGGGAATTTATCCAAAGGTAATTCTATTTCTTTTTTCCCTAAATCAACCGTTCTATCATGGAATAAAAAAGCATCTCCGTTTGAAGAAAATACAAAAGGAATATCAAGAGTTTCTGCATATTCTATTGCTTGCTGAATACCTGCTCCTACACTATGCTTATTGTCTTTTGCTTCAATAACAGCTAAAGGAATGTTGTTTTTATAATATAGGATATAATCGGCTCTTTTACCTTTGCCACGAGAAACAAGCTTACCTCTAATAATAACTTTTCCTGCAGTAAAAGAAACTTCTTCTCTAATTTGCGAGTCTTTATCCCAACCCGCTTTTAGTATTGCAGGTGTTATAAATTTTGTACAAATATCACGTTCTGATAAATCTTTTTTATTCATTAAGACCTCGCAGCTTATGTGATAATTCTATCATGAAAATATTGTTTTTACTTTTTAAAAGCAAGTTTTAATATAAATTAAGGTTTTTTTTGCTGATTGCTTGTGTTTATGTTAGACTGTCTAAGAGGTATTTTGTGATAAAAAAACTGACAGATATAAAAGTTTATCATATTTTACACATTGATCGTTTGGAATCTGTTTTATCAGATGGTTATTTATATTGTGATGCTCTAATTACAAATAGACAAATTAATGGAACAACAATAGGAATGTCACAAATTAAAGAAAGACGTTTAAATAAACTTTTATCATCATTCGAAAATTTAACAGTTGGGCAATGTGTTCCATTTTATTTTTGTCCACGTTCTGTTATGCTATATGTAATTAGTTGTAGAAACAACCCGGATTTGCAGTATTCACTGGGACAGGATAACATTCTACATTTGGAATTTGAATTAAGCAAAATTTTAGAGTGGGCAGAAAAAAATAGTTTAAAGGCTTGCTATACAACTTCTAATGCAGGAAGTTTTTATTTTAGTGACTATTCTAATTTTGATAAGATTATCGAATTATTGGATTGGGAGGCAATTAATGCTATTCACTGGGCTGGGCCTGGTGTTGATAGGCAAGTAAAAGAAAATAAGCAAGCAGAGTTTTTAATAGAAAGTAAAGTCCCTGTAGATTTAATAACTACTATTGGAGTGTACAATTTAAAAAACCAAACTGAAGTCAGTAAAATACTAACTAAATACAATATTTCGTCTAATATAATGCTAAAGAAGGACTGGTATTATTAATTTATAAAGAGGTTAATATGTTTGAATATAAAACAGGAAATATATTACAAGAACAAACAGACGCTATTATCAATACCGTAAACTGTGTTGGTATTATGGGGCGTGGTATAGCATTACAGTTTAAACAAATGTATCCTGAAAATTTTAAAGCATACAAACAAGCTTGTGATAAAGGAGAAGTTGAGCCTGGCAAGATGTTTATTTATAATTCTGGACTTTTGTTTAATCCTAAATATATAATTAATTTCCCTACCAAAAGACATTGGAAAGGGAAAAGTAGGGTACAAGATATAAAATCAGGTTTAGTTGCATTAAAAGATGACATAATAAATTATGAAATAAAATCTATTGCAATACCTCCTTTGGGATGTGGGCTTGGTGGACTTAATTGGGATGAAATAAAACCTATTATAGAACAAGTATTAGGAGATTTACAAGATGTAAAAATTGTTATTTATGAACCTGCTAATAATATAGAACAAGTAAAAAATAAAGAAGTTCCAGAATTGACATTAAGTAGAGCGGCTTTAATTGAACTTATAAATCGTTATTTACAAAGTATGCTTGACCCTTTTATTACTTTACTTGAAATACATAAGCTTATGTACTTTTTACAAGAATCAGGGCAGAATTTAAGGTTAAATTATAAAAAAGCTTTATATGGTCCATATGCTCAAAATTTAAGACATGTTTTAAATTTATTAGAAAAACATTATATTGAAGGCTATGATGGTGAAGATGCACCCGATAAACATATTACACTATTACCAGGTGCTATAAAAGACGCCCATTTATTGTTAGAAAAAGATTTAGATTTGCTTAATAAAATAAATAAAGTTTCTGAACTTGTAGGCGGATTTGAAACTCCATTTGGATTAGAATTATTGGCGACTGTGCATTGGCTAATGTCAAAAGAAAATAAAACAGAATTAAATGATTTAATATCGGCGGTATACTCATGGAACATTAAAAAACAAAAATTTTCAAAAAAACAAATTGAAATTGCATATAATGTTTTAATTCAACAAGCATGGGTATAAATATTTTATACAAACACTTCAATTTCCTAAAAATATGTTATTTTCTAGTTATTTATAATATAGTTACAAAATATAATATTAAAATCATGACATATATATTAGATAGTCTAGCTTTAATCTTTTACTACTATTGGAAAAATTTAGCGTATGTATAAACTAAATATGTAAATATTTTGAGTTTTATTAAATAATCAAATTATATGTTACAAATAATCATTTAAGGTGTTTCTTTACACAGTATTTACATAAAGAAATTTTATTGTATGCTTAATGTATTTTAACGGGACATTTTGTCTGAACGAATAAAAGGATTATTCGGCAAGGT
>ERZ779658.2691-NODE-2691-length-10126-cov-3.238109_pt1 | contig 10126 bp, 10 predicted proteins | sample MGYA00511485_ERZ779658 | MGnify/ENA primary metagenome ERZ779658 (study PRJEB29588, sample SAMEA2162182) | human gut metagenome | biome: human gut; feature: human-associated habitat; material: faeces | place: Denmark | collected 2008/2010 ... | reverse complement strand
TGTCATTGCAGACGTTATGTGGTGCACCACATAACGTCTGTAATGAGTAGTTCCTACAAATGAGTAGTAATTGAGCAAAATGCCCAGAATCCCGGGCGTTTAAGCATAATTTACTACACATAATCAGAAAGTTTTCTTTCCAAATTGTGTTAACCATTGCAATAAATCTTCATCCTCCTCCCAAGGCATTGTGGTATTGGGTGTGTAATTCGGCACTTTCTCCTCAAATACTTTTCGCTTCATCTCTGCATCGATGCGAGCGTAAACCTCTGTTGTAGAGATGTCTGCATGCCCAAGAAAATCTCGAATATATATCATGTTAACACCAGCTCGCAGCAAGTGCATGGCTTTGGTGTGGCGTAATACATGAGGAGATATATTCTGTGGTTCAAGTACCGGAGATGCCTTTGCCGCATACTTCTTCAGAATATAGGTGACTCCATAGCGAGATAAAGCCTGCTTTTTTGCATTATAAAATAGCGGAATCATCTGAGACTGAGAATCGGAATGAAAGCTGCGGATATATCTGTCCAACAGTTTGCAGGTATCCTTCATCAGGGGAACCTGACGAACTTTTCGTCCTTTTCCAGTTAGAATAACCATTGGGGGGTGTGTTAGACGGACATCTTTCAGCCTAAGATCCACCAATTCCTGTACCCGTGCGCCAGAGTCATACAGTAGTGCAAGAAGTGTCAAATCTCGGAGCCCTTGTCGGGTAGATGCATCTGGTTGGGACAGAAGAAGTGACAGATCATCCTCCGTCAAAAACGGTATCAATGCCTTTTCGTACTTTTTGGGTCGCAGATTAATAATGTCAACGCAGTTTTCTATGTTTTCCGGAAACTTGTACTGTACAAAATGAGCAAAGGCCTTTATGGCGGCAAGTCGCTGGTTTCTTGTTGTAACCGCAATATGGCGGGATGTTTCTAACCAATCCAGAAATTCAGAAACAAGTTCCATATTCAGATAGCGCAATTCTATATAATTTGCGGAGATGCCTTTCTTTTCTTGAAAAAATAGAAGGAGTTGCTTGAAAGTATCTCTGTATGAATTGGTGGTATTGGGACTCACCCCGCATGTAGTAGGCAGATAGATTGAGAAATACTCGGTCAGTGCTTTGGTAAAGTCAGTTTTCCTCATCCGTCTCACCTCCAACCGGAATAATGCCGACAAATGCTCTGTCAAGTTTTTGGGAAAGTTCCGGGAACGAAGCAACCGTCAGGTGAATATACCAACAGGTTTCACGGTAACTCTTATGTCCCAAATACGCGGCAAGGCGAGGAACGATTACCATGGGATCATACCCATCAGAAAGTTGTTTTTCCAGTGTATGAACTGCGAATGTATGCCGAAAATCATGCACACGAGGGCCATTGCCGGTGTGAGGAATATTGCATGCGAATAGCAGCTCGCGAAAATTATCATAGATTGTTTTAATAGAATAATGGCCACAAGCAGATGGAAAGAACCATTCTCTTTCATCTGGTAACTGAGCAGAGTAGCTTCGGAGATACTCTATTACGCTATTGTGGACAGGGACAAGTCTATCCTTACCTCCTCGTATTATAAAGTAGTAGTTATTAGAGTCCCTCTCCAAGGACAAAATGCTACAATAGACAAGGTGCTGTGGATTGGTTTAAACCTCCTACCGCAAGACGGTTTCGGAAAGGCTCCAACCACGGCTCTTTGTTTTTAGTGTTAATCAGTTAGATACCGCCAGACGGTTTATATAGAACGAGGTTACATAGCAAAGAGGTGTGGCTCTAAGCAGCACTGTAAAATAAAACGCCGGAGGTAAAAAGAAATGATTTTTGTTGGTATCGATGTTGCAAAGGACAAGCACGATTGCTTTATCCTCAACTCGGAAGGAACGGTCTTGGCAGATGTATTTACCATTGCCAATAACCGCATCGGTTTTGAGACGCTTCTTTCAAGAATCCAAAGCTGTTCCCAAGGTGAAAGCAAAATAAAAGTAGGGCTTGAAGCCACAGGACATTACAGCTACAATCTGCTGGGGTTTCTTTTAGACAGCGGCCTGGCAACCTATGTCATTAACCCTCTGCACACGAACCTCTACCGGAAAAGTCTCAGCCTGCGAAGAACCAAAACAGATCGGATAGACGCGCGTACCATTGCAATGATGCTCATGTCTGATGTGGACCTCAAGTCCTACTCAAATACAGCATACCACAATGAAGAGCTAAAGTCACTAACCAGATACAGATTTGATAAGGTAAAAGAGCGCGCCAAGCTGAAAAGCTCCGTTGCGCGGTTAGTGAATATTCTATTTCCGGAGCTCGAAAAGCTGGTTTCAAGCCTGCACATCGCTGTTGTATACGCACTGCTGAGCAACTATCCGGGTGCAAGCTATATCGCAAACGCCAATACTGAAGAACTCGCTGAGACTCTTTGCACCGCCTCTAAAGGTCGTTATACCAAGTCTAAAACCGCGGAAATCCAAGTAGCCGCAGGGGTCTCCATTGGCTCGAAAATGCCTGCTAAGTCTATGGAGTTGAAACACACGATTGCTCTCATCCGCGAGCTGGACAAAGAAATTTCTGAGGTAGAATCCGCAATTGACAAGATTACATCTCAGATGGATTCTCCCATCTTTACAATCCCCGGTATTGGCCGACATATGGGTGCAATGATTCTTGCTGAAGTTGGAGATTTTTCCAACTTTGCAAGCGCAGACAAGCTGCTGGCTTATGCTGGACTCTCTCCATCTACATATCAGTCAGGGCAACTGCAAAACTGTTATGCTCACATGGAAAAGCGTGGCTCCAGATATTTGCGATATGCTCTTTTCAATGCCGCCAAATATGTTTGCCTTTGGTGTCCTACATTCTCGGCCTATCTTGAAAAGAAGCGTTCTGAGGGAAAGCATTACAATGTTGCCATCTCTCATGCTGCTAAAAAGCTGGTAAGGCTTATTTTTGCTATGCAGCGTTCTGGGAAAGCCTTCTTAGCTGATTATTAAGCGTGCGATTTTATACGGAGCGAGTATCCGACAACGGATGCTCTTGTTTGCTATACCAATTTTCACCACCTTAAAATTTCTCTCGAAAATTTTGTTTTGGGGCTTGACTTTTAATAGTTAGTCTTTCCCGTTGTGTACAGTAATAATGCCTGTATCCAAATCGACATCCTTCACTCTTAGCCGGAGCACCTCACCTATACGAAAACCACAGCAATATAAAAGCCGGATAACAGCAGGTATGACCAGATGCCTTGTTGGCGCATTATTCCTGACCGGCAGATTATCTGCTGCATATAATAATCGCCGTATTTCTTCAACAGTAAATATATGCGGGGTAAAAGTCGAACTGTTCTTTAGTTTGCTGGTATCCGGGACATAGGAGATTCCGTCCTGCGTGTATGCAAATTTTGCAAAAGCGCGTATCGCATTATGTCTGACTATTTTCGAACGGTTTGAAAGATATGGCTTTAATAAATCCCATGCGTCAATAAGCTCTTTTGTCACCACGGGGGCATCCGAGAGTTCCTTTGAAAGGCAGTCCAGTTCCTGCATATAATAGCCGCAATGCACGGAGGTATATCCCTCATTTTGTCGAGATTCCAGATATTTCCATATTATTGGCGCAAGCTGGCTTGTGAAAGTAAATTGTTTCATAGTAATCCCTCCAAACTCAGCGAACATAACCGCATATGTTCAATATCGACCCGCAAGTAGGTTTCTGTTACACTGATGTTACTGTGACCGAGGATTTGGGACACATCCTGCACCGGAGTGCCTTTTCTCAGCATATTTGTGGCAAACGAATGGCGGATAGTGTGTACGCCTGTGTGCCTCTTTGTTGGGATAGCAATCCCTGCTCTGCGTAAATACTTATGAAATTCCGGATTGAAATTGTTATGCTCACCCAATGGCTGAAACGGTGCGTTATGGCTCAGAAAGATAAAAGCCGAGGAGGACTGTGGGCGGCCATCTTGCAAATAAGAAATAATCGCCATACCTAGCTCTTTGCTGAGTGGCAGACTCAAGGCGTTCCCTGTCTTCTGCTGAGAAAGTGAAATGCAGTTTTCCTTCCAGTTAATATTTGAAAATTTGAGTCCCAAAACGTCGCTTATCCTTAACCCTGTTCTTGCAAGAAGCAGAAAAATCGCGTAATTCCGCCTTCCAACTGGATTGGCAGTATCGATGACTGCAAGAATCTTGTCGATTTCTTCAGGACTCCATACCTGTGGAATCTGGGGTGCAGTGCGTTTGAAGTTTGGGAGTTGAAGGGAATAATCCAAATCCGTATATTTGTGGTCATAAAGCCAGTGCAGGTAAGCACCAACTTGTCGGCATCTTGCTCTACGAACATTCATGCATATTTCTGAAGCATTGCTCATAGCCGTGGAAAAACAGTTGATAGTCTCCGCATTTATGCTTTTGATGTTCTGTGTGTTTGATGAATGAACAGCAAGCAAGAAAAGCCTCAATGCTGCTATTGTGTTGTCCATCCACGATCTCGAAAAATTCTGCATTTTGCAATAACTCAGGTAGTCGGAAAAAAACTTATCGAAACAATCGTCATCAATAGAAGCAACGCCATAAACTTTACGGCGGCACACTGTTCCCGTGCGAAAAATCTCGTCCAATGCATTCATGTGACGCCGTGCATGGCGCATTCGACCGTCAAGAGTCTGATCTATAGCGTGGACATCGACTCCGAAGTATTGAAGCAAAAACTGCTCTGCAGTTTCACGGCTATAAGCGGGAGAGGCTGAATACGAAAGAAATCTGTTCCATGTAGCTCTATAAAACCCAAGAGTACTTTTCTTGTAACCCTGACCGAGTAGCCATTGCTCGGTCTTTTCCATCAATTCCTTGATTAGTATTGTTGCTTCAGACATTATAAAACCTCCTGATGTTATTTGCAGAGCATTGTGTCTCTACATTATGTAGAGTATCACAAAAAGCTACCAGCTAAAATACAAATGAAATCAGGAGGTACGAAAGGAGATGTCAATTATGCTACACATAACATATAACTACGCATTACAGACGTTATGTGGTGCACCACATAACGTCTGCAATGACAACGGCATTGCAGAAAACCTGCCGCTGAACCGTATGCTGGGCGACTATGACATCATCCACGGCACATTTTTCGTCTGCGGGCTGACCAGCAACGATTTTACTGACCTCACGCCCAAGCAGATGAAGCACTACGAAGAAATGTACCACGACCCGCAGCTGTTTTTCCTGCTGGGCAAGACCCTGTGTGTGGAACACACTACGCCGGAAGAATATACCCGCGTTATGGCTCCGCCGCCCAAAACAAAAGAATCCCCGGAGCGCTGATATGAATACCATTATCCTAGCCCGCAGCCCGCCTGCGGGCTTTTTCCTTTGTCCGAAATCATCCAACAAGCAAGGAGAAGAACTAATGAACGACATTTTTGAAAATACCGAAACCATGAAAGAAAACGAGCATCCCCGCTTTTACACCTCAGAATCCGTCATGCGTGGGCATCCCGACAAGCTGTGCGACCTCATTGCCGACAGCGTGCTGGACGCCTGTCTGCAGCATGATCCCGCCAGCCGCGTGGCCTGTGAGGTCATGGCAACCCACGGTCACATTATTGTGGCGGGCGAAATCACGACCAGCGCTAAGCCGGATGTGTTCAACATCGTCCGCGACACCCTGCGGGATGTCGGCTATGACCCGAAAGCCTACCAGATCGACTGCTACATCCACGACCAAAGCCCCGACATTGCGGGCGCTGTCGAGCCGGAATTGGCTGAGGGAGAGGACGAGGACACCCTCGGTGCGGGCGATCAGGGCGTTATGGTCGGCTACGCCTGCAACGAAACGCCCGAATATCTGCCGATGCCTGTGGTTGCCGCCCAGCGCCTTGTAACGCTGTTGGAAATCTCCCGCATGACCGGCGTTATCCCCGACATCGGTCCGGACGGCAAGGTGCAGGTCACGATGGAATACAACGGTGATACCCCCGTGCGCATCACCACGGTGGTCGTCTCTGTGCAGCACAAAGAGGATACCGATATGGACAAGCTGGCAGATTTGCTGGACGAGTATGTGTTTCCGCTGGCCTTTGACGGTATGCCCGCCGATGACGCGGAAATCATCCTGAACCCCAGCGGTAAGTTTGTGCAGGGCGGCCCGGATGCCGATACCGGCTTGACCGGGCGCAAGCTCATGGTGGACAGCTACGGCACATTTGCACCCCACGGCGGCGGTGCGTTCAGCGGCAAGGATGCCACCAAGGTAGACCGCAGCGGCGCATATATGGCGCGGTACATTGCCAAAAACATCGTGGCAGCTGGCTTTGCCCAGCGCTGTCAGGTCACGCTGGCGTATACCATCGGGGAAAAAGACCCTGTCATGGTGGATGTGAATACCTTCGGCACCGGCATCTGCGAGGATGATTGCCTGTCGGCCGCTGTGCGCAAGGCGTATGACCTGACCCCTGCGGGCATCATCAAGCAGTTGAACCTGCTGAACCCCATCTACTCCCGCACGGCGGCGGGCGGTCACTTCGGGCGTGAGGATTTTCCGTGGGAAAATGTTGAACATATGAGCGACCTCGCCGCTTACATTGTGTAATTGCCGCGCGTCAGTAAAGAACAAATCAATGCCGCCAACAGGATGACGGCAATAGAATTTCTGCGGCGGTATAGACCCAATTCGCTGGTGAAAAGCAGTGCGCGGGGCGAGTACCAGCTTGCGGAGCATGACAGCTTCAAGATAAACGGCGAATCCAGTGTCTGGCACTGGAAAAGCCGCGACATCGGCGGCAAGTCGGCGCTGAAATATTTGATTTATGTGGAAGGTGTACCGTTCGTAGAGGCGGTGCAGCTGCTATGTGAGGAAAGCCCGATGTACATCCCCGTGCAACATGAAGCGGTGGAGCGCGAGCGCCCGCTGTTTCGTCTGCCGAACACTGCACCGAATAATGACCGTGTGACGCGGTATTTGTTGGGACGCGGCATCTCACTGCCCACGATTCGCTACTGCATTGAGAGAAAAATTCTGTACGAAAGTGCAGAATATCACAACTGTGTTTTCTTGGGCAAAGACCCGCAGGGCGTGCCGAAATATGCGGCTCTGCGCGGTATTTATGACTATGGGAAACCGTTCAAGCGCGAGGCCCCCGGCAGTCAGAAACAGTACGGATTCTGCATCCCGCCGATGCAGCCCGGCACCACCGTTGCCGTGTTTGAAGCTGCCATAGATGCCATGGCAGAGATGACGCTCTGCGGGGATGCTGCGGACAAATACCGTCTGTCGCTGGGCGGGGTCTCGTCCTCCGGCAAAGAGCCTCTGGCGTTACAGGAATTTCTGCGGCAGCACCCGGAGATCACCACGATAGAACTGCGGCTGGACAACGATGCCAAAGGGCGCATGGCGAGTGTCAACATTCAGAACCTTTACCGAGAAAAGTATCAAGTTTGCGACCTGCCGCCCAACATCGAGAATGGAGATTACGCTGATATGGCAAAAAGCAACCTGATGGCAAGAACTGCCGCCCACCGCGCGGCAGCTTGTCGATAGAGCGAGATCAACATGAAAGTTAGAAATCGTTCGCCCACTTATAGGGCATAAACAGGAGGTAAATCGTTATGGCTGTGTTCCGTGTACAAAAGACGCAAAATTATACCATTATGTCCAACCATCATCTGCGCAACAAGGCTCTTTCGCTCAAGGCGAAGGGGCTTTTATCTTTGATGCTGTCTCTGCCCGAAGATTGGGATTATACCACGCGAGGGCTGGCGTCCATCTGCAAAGAGGGCGTGGACAGCGTGTGTGCCACCGTGCGCGAGTTAGAAGCGGCGGGGTATATTATCCGCCGCCGCATCCGCGACAAGAACGGTCAGATGCGCGGTATGGAGTACACGGTTTTAGAGCAGCCGCAGCCCCCGGAACAGGGGCCCGAAGAAGCTGCGCCTAAGTGTGCCCAACCAAAACAGGCAGAGCCTGAACGGGAAAAACCTGTACAGGAAAATCCTGCACAATTAAATACTAAAGAAATAAATAAAGAAGAAACAAATAACGTATCGAATCCTATCCGCGCGGCGGGCCAGCGGACAGAGTACCGCGCCCTGCTGCTGAAAAATATCGAGTATCCGATTTTGGCGCAGAATAACCCGATGGATACGATGCGATTGGATGAACTGGTGGAGTTGATGCTGGATGTGGTTTGTTCCAAACGGGCGGCTATCCGCATTTCGGGTGAGGAAATGCCTGCAGAAGTAGTAAAATCTCGATTCCTAAAATTGGGCGCAGAACATATCCAGTATGTTCTGGATTGCCTCAAGGACAACCCGCCCCGCATCCGAAACATCAAGCAATATTTACTGACGGCGCTCTACAATGCGCCGCTGACGATAGAAAACTACTATGCCGCGCAGATCGACCACGACCTGTGCGGCGGAAAGAGGTGACATGATTTGCAGATGAAATTTTATTCTCCGCTGACTGCGGACTTTTTCCCAAATGAACCTGACTATGAGGACGAGTTCTACGACGAGTACGAGGGCTACCCGCAGGACGGGCATGAACTGCTGGAATACGAGACAGCCATCCACGATGCCGTCGAAAATGATACCCGCGACTTTGGCGGCGACCTCATGCAGTATTATCGCGAGGACGATTCGGTTCGCGGCAAGGTAGTCACGGCCATCCCGTCCGTCGAGCTGCATGGCAACGAGCTCTGCGGCTGTCTGACCGTGGAACTGAAAGAACCTCTGCTCGATGATGAGCAGACCGTCCTGTGCAACTACATTTCCGGTCAGTACAGCGACGGCTGGGGCGAGGGCTTTGAGCAGCGGGAGATCGATGTTGGGGACGGCAAGCTGTATGTCCATTTCTGGCAGGATCACGATTTTGAACTGAAACGCGATGTGCCGGATATGACCGAGTTCAAAAAACTGTTGAACCGTCCCAAGAAGCCCAAGATGCAGCTGATTGGGCAGGACGGCAACATTTTCGCCATTATGGGGCGTGCCTCCCGGCTGCTGAAAAACAGCGGGCAAGGTGAAAAAGCCAAGGAAATGCGTGACCGCGTTATGTCCTGCGACAGCTACCAGAAAGCACTCAGCATCGTTTCCGAGTATGTGGAAACCGAACTGTCGCCCAGCCCTACGCCCAAGCGTGACCGGGGTGATGCCAGATGAAGAAATACGAGATCACCGACATTGCCCATCCCGACAATCCCAACCTGCACCGCATCCGCGCGGTGACGGACTTAACCGAGAATGTCCTTGCCGGGATGCTCGGCGGCTATGTGGAAAGCTATGACAACCTCGACCAAGAGGGTCGCGCGTGGATTTCAGCGGATGCCATCGCCTGTGAAAATGCAGTTGTCTGCGGGGATGCAGTCCTTACAGATCACGCCGTTGCAAAGGGCTGCGCTTATGTCGGAAAGAACGCCACCGTAATGGGGGATGCCACTGTGCAGGATGATGCCATCGTATGCGGCGGGGTCATTATGGGAAAAAGCTGTGTCTGCGGTTATGCCGTGATTCGGCAGGATGAGCAAACCTTGTGCGCACCGACTATTGACGGCAGCGCCCGTGTATATGGCGAAATCTCCGGCAATGTAGTCTGCCGCGGCAATGCCGTTGTTCTGCCCGGTACCAAGCTCGACAACAGGACGCAGGACTGCTTTGTACTCGAAGATGACCGTGTTTCTGTGCAGACGGCCAGCCGGACACCGCCCCCGAAAGAACCCCGTACCCATGATTTTGAACGATAAGAAAGAAGGATGCCTTTGACGAACACTCCCGAAACGCTCAACATTCTCAACCCTGATTTCCGGATGCCCGAACACTGCGGCGGTGACCGCTGGTCGATTTTGCACGGAGATTCCCTGCAGATACTCCGCCAGTTTGAGCCGAACAGCTTCGATGCCATCATCACCGACCCGCCCTATGCCAGCGGCGGCAGCAGCCAGACCACCAAAAACCGCAGCACCAGCGAAAAGTACAGCAGCATGAGTAAGGACAAAGCACTGCCCGACTTTGACAGCGACCAGATGGATCAGCTGAGTTGGATGTTCTGGACGGCGGCATGGCTGCAGGATGCCCGCCGCATTGCCAAGCCCGGTGCGCCCGTCTGCCTGTTCATCGATTGGCGGCAGATACCCGCCA
>ERZ779658.2681-NODE-2681-length-10160-cov-1.895200_pt1 | contig 10160 bp, 12 predicted proteins | sample MGYA00511485_ERZ779658 | MGnify/ENA primary metagenome ERZ779658 (study PRJEB29588, sample SAMEA2162182) | human gut metagenome | biome: human gut; feature: human-associated habitat; material: faeces | place: Denmark | collected 2008/2010 ... | reverse complement strand
TAATTTTGACTATCGCAGCAGTAAATGTATCTTGTAATAGTGAAACAGAATGTAAACACATTGATTCACAGGTGACTTCAAAGGAGGCTCAGAGTAAAGATTTTCAAAGTGAAAATTTCGAGAAAAATGTTGAAGATACGGAGGAATATTCTGGTTCTGACAATCCCATTGATAAATACTTCACCCCTAAACTAAAGTCTTGGGATGTTTCAGAGGTGGAACTTAGAGAAAATCGAGAAGCATATAAAAAAGCATGGAAGGCTGAATACAAAAATGTAATGAAGTCCCTAAAAAAGAAGTGTGTTTATGCTGAGGACAAAAGAAATATTAATTCGTTAGAGAAAAATATTGAACAGCAAATTAAGGTAGAAAAGAAAGTCCTGAAAACAGAATTGACAGAAGCCTATGAAATAAATCCAGATCCGAGTAAGGTCAAAAATGATTTTTCAAGGATTTCTTTACTGGGGCATGGAACGAGGGAACGTTTGAGTCAGAGTGAAGGAGAGATATATCGGGATGTGTGTATAAGAATTTTGAATTTATATACAGGAAAATATAAATTCAAATTTTGTGCTTCTAAAAATGAAAACTAAATTATAATAGAATCAAAGGATGCTAGAGTTTTTTAGTAATTATAAGGCAGAATTGAATCGTAATATGTCACACGAAACAATTTTCTTGCATTATTTTCTGGAATATGTTATAAATAACAATATGGATGCGGTATAAATGCAAGTATGTTACAAATAACATATTTTGAATAAATCAGGCTGATTATGTTAATAATGACATATTGAAAGGGGCTTATTTATGGATAATGATGCGTTAAATTTAATTTTTAAACAGATTGATAATTTAAAAAAGCCAGAGACTGAAATGGGTGAAATAAAACTTGAGAATAAAAAGAGTGATATACAGGAAATACTTAAAGGTATAACCCAGGAAATACAGAGGGTATTAGATGAGAATAATTTTACACAAGAGGACTTGTGCCGTATTACCAATATGTCTCAGTCCAATATAAGCAAAATACAGAATGGAAAAGTGGTTCCAAGAATAGAGACTTTGCAGAAGATTGCTGATGCTACGCATACAAGATTAGTTATTAGCTTTGAAAGTATGGAAGGGGATGAATAAAAATGGCCAGTATAAGGCGAATTGAGATTAACCAATTTAGAGGAATCAAGAAATTAGAAGTTTCAGGATTTTCAAATATAAACCTTATTGTAGGCGATAATAATAGCGGAAAAACTTCCTTCTTGGAAGCGATTCAGTTGTTGTTTGCTCATGCTCAGTTGAGCTGTATAAAAAATATAATAAAGCAGAGAACAGTGCTGAACGTGAATTATAGTAGTTTTTACAGTTCGTTCATTAAGATGTTTAACGCTATGCAAAGAAATGAGTCATTAGAATTAGATATTTATGCTGAAAGCAATGCTGGACCTATTGAATTTGAAATACGAGGGACAGAAAAAAATATCTCAGGAGAAGATGCTCTTCAAATATCTACCATGTTACCACGTCAAAAGGCATATTATAAAAAGGCATCTACATTCGTTCCTGAGATGGTAAAGTTTTTTAATGGAAGCATTATTAGCCAAACAGGAAAGAAGCCAGTAGAGAAAAAAATTAAACTTACTTCTTTGGATAATGCATTTGTTGGACCTGCGGTTAAGAAGGAAGTAAAATATATTCCTTCCTTTGGGCACTTAAGATATGATCTTTTGCAGAATATCGTTGATAATCCAGAGTATAAAAATTTAGCTATAAGCATTTTGAGGCAGTTTGATGAAACTATCGTGGATATTTGCTACACAAAAGCAGATGATGGTTCTTTTCTGGAAACTGTTATTACAGCAGATGGAGTTAATATGCCTTTCTCTGTATATGGAGATGGTATAAAGAAGATATTATATATTTTAAATAAGTTGTTTGATGCAACAGATTCCATTTTGCTCATAGATGAAATAGAAACAGGCTTGCACAAAAAATACTATGACAAGTTATTTCCTGTGGTATTTGAATTGGCTAAAAAGCTTAATGTACAATTGTTTATTACAACACATAGTATAGAGGTCATCGATGCTATTCTCAGGTATGGAAAATATGATGATACTGATGAAGGCATTATTGACCCAATCAAAGTTATTACATTAAAGAAAGTTGAATCAAAGGATGGAAAGGGGAGTAATATAGTGGCTCGAAACGTAGATGGTAAGTATGTCTATGAAAATAGGAAAGCATTTGAGTTTGAGGTGCGTCTATGATGACAGAATTAGTACTTGTTGAAGGCGTATCAGATGTGCAATTAATCAGTTATTATTTGCAGAATGTGTATAGCTGGAAACACGAAAAAGAGAATACTTTGAAAATGGCTCCCTTGGATGCTCACGATCACATAGAGAATCTTTCAAAAGATGGAAATCAGCTTGTTTTATGTGGCGTAGGTGGAAATGAAAGGTTTTCGCATTTTATAAAGCAGCATAGAATTAATAACATGATTATTGAGAAAGAAATTGCTTCCATCATGGTTGTCACAGATCGAGATGATGAAACTCTCCCTAAAATCGGAAGAAGAATAAATAGGCTGTTTGAAAAAATAACATTCAAAATTGGTGAGTGGAATAATATTTCCATAGAGGATTCTTTTGGGTTACGGAAGGTAATTGATACATATCTTTTAGTTGTACCATCAGATAAGAAAGGTGCCCTTGAAAATGTAATAATTGATGCCCTGAAGGAAATACAAGAGGAACAGGCTTTAATTGAAGAAGTAATTCGGTTTATTGCTTCGTTGAAAGTGCAGCTGGTTCCGGAACTGGAGCAGATAAATTATGCAAATAAGGCAACTATAGGCACCTTTTTTAGCGTGAGGAATCCTAAACATGCCATGAGATCTTTTGCAACCTATGTTTCAAAAATAGATTGGAAAAAATCAGAATCGTTAAATGAGTTGTTTGCTCCGTTTGCGGATTTGGGAAGATAAACATATAGAAATTGGATTAACATCAAGAATGCAGAAGCAATGTAAATATACAAAGCTTTCGGTTATCTCTCAGGAGAATTTATTTTATTCATGGGATGTGAATATAACATACAAGAACCGAAGTGTTTTGCAAAAATTTGTATTTTAGATAAAGGTGATGTAAAGAATGAAGGATCAAGGGATTATAAGTAAAAAAATAATTCTTTTACTGGCATTATTGTTGTCAAATGAATTAACTTGGAAATTAATTTCTCTAGTATATCCGTTCAAATACTATATTGCATGTCAATGTTTTGCTGCTTCCTTTTTTGGAATTTTTTCTGTTATGTTTACACAAGATAACATATTATTCGAAGAATATTGGAATCGACATATTAGATTAAAGAAAATAGTCGAAAAGGTGATTCATATGTGTGCATATATAATTTATGGGGGGTGGTTGTTTATTTTACATATAGTAGATGTTATATTAGTAGATTCATCGAATACAGAATGGGAAGAAGATAAGAAAGCTATTGGAATACAGGTTGAGATAGTTGACAAAATGCCGCTTATTGCGAAGGCAATTATTATTCCGGGTGTCATATTTATTATTTGGGTTATTCTTATATCTTTTGGCTTTGTCTCAGAAAGTGTTAGTGATTGGATAAGTAATGTTATAGATTTTTTATTAGCATTAGGAACGGTGCCATTTATATGGGTTGCTATAAATGAATACCATCGTGCAGAGAGAGAAGAACAGTAGAACATTGGTGGAAGAAAAACGGTATCTGTGAAAAATATTATTCCAAAGAATTTATAGGTTACGGGTTGACAGACTCTGTCAACTAAAATTATGATATCGATATAACATAAGTGCACATAATGTTATATTAAAATATTTGGAGGAACAGAAAAGAATTTTGTTAGACAAGGCAATGTTTAGATATATCGAAGATGGTGAAGAAACTTATCGTTATAAGCCTGATAAGAATACGAAAAAGCTGGTTGCATATTTTCCACCAGAACATGAAATGAGTTTGAGCGAGGAACTTATTGAGTTGCAAAGGAAGCAAAAACAATTACTGGATCGTATAAACCATATGATTGGAAAACAAAATTGGGTTAGATATCAAAACGGGACAATAAACGAGGGTGGTCAGAATCAAGTCCCTCGTCAGTGGGACAACGAAACAGGTTATAATAATAATCCATTTAAACGGAGGAAAAAGAAATGAATAAATTTGAATTATACTGTATGATATATTATGTTCTCGATGCTGAATGGGACGAAAACAAAAATGCAGAACTCGGAAAGTTTTTGAGTAGTGCAAATCCGTTTCAGTTTAGGGATATTGGTTCGGCTGACCCTGTAATATATGAAGAGTTCTGTAAAAAAATACCTGATACAATTACACGTGATGACAGCTATGGATATGCACGAAATTATGTTGAATCTTTAGGAAATAGAGATGTTCAGGCTGCCTTTCTTACAATTGACAGAGAAGAATGGGACGAGTGCTTGCACGAATATCTTTCGCAGGAGCATAAAGGGAGACAAGGTGTGTGATTGTAAAAATAAAAAAAGTACGGTTTGTCATACGGTGGATTAAAAAAGCTGACATAGATTTCGGCGCAGTAAGAAATACAGGCTCTCTGGTTGTAAGAAGTCGAGAGGCAGTATGAGCTTTGTGTTCAGGTTGAGCTCCAGGTTTTTTGCCAGATCGTTTTCGACTGTTAGGAACTTTCTTGCGAAAAGGGCAGATGAAGGGTTTCTTTTTCTTCCACGGGAAATAGACCAGTGATTTGTTTCTTTAAACGGGCTACTTCTTTAGATGTTTTTATAAATGAAATATGGTTACGAGAGAGGATTTCTGGCTAGGGTCTGAACAGTAACTAAAATGCAAAATTTAGTACAAGTGGGAAGATTATTGGACAGCTGGGAATGTATTATATACTCAAAGAGAACCTTTAAACCTTATAATTCTGAATTTTGTAGGAGGTAGAGAGATGAGAGATTGGATGGATTTTGATGGCGACGGTGAGGTGGATAGCTGTGAGAGGATGTTTGCTGAAGAAATGCTTTGCACGAGTAAAGAAGAGCATGAGGCATTATTTGGAGATGCTGGAGATTTCGATGATGATATGGAAGATGATTTTGAAATTGATGCCATGGCAGCAGGCCTTGATGTTGATGAGTTAGAACTTATGGATCCGGATGAGAGGGCAGAGGCGTTAGAAGAAGCCGGCTTAGATCCGGATGACTATGATTTTTACTAGGGCTAAAAAGACATGTTGATTAATATGAGTTGTTATCCGCCCTCTAAACTGGTATGATAAATTTATCAATAGGAGGACCGTGATTATCATGAGAATACTTATGTTAGGGAACAGTTTTACCTCGGCTAACAATCTTCCCCAATTAATTGCAAAAAGAACCGGTGCGGAGGTTGTAGCACATACAAGAGGTGGTGCAAGGTTAAAGGAACATTTGAATCCTAATACAAAAATGGGAGCAAAAACATTAGCGGCATTGGAAGAAGAACCGTGGGATTTTGTTATTTTGCAGGAAATGAGCAACGGACCGATTACCGCGAAAGAAAGATTTCGCGACAGTGCAGGAGATTTGTGTGATTTGATATGGTCGATAGGTGCAAAACCGGTTTTTTATGCGACGTGGGCTTATCAGAAGGGATGCGGTAAACTTGTAAAACTTGGGCTTTCATATGATGAAATGTATGAGCAGATGCATGAAAGTTATTATGAAGCTGCAAAAGAAAACAACGCACTTATTGCGGATGTAGGGACAGCATTTTATGAAAATTCAAGTGATACACCTATTTACGCAGATGATGGCTGCCATCCGAGTGTTATGGGAAGTGAAATTGCGGCTGATGTTATTTCAGAAATCATCAGAAATAACTATAGGCAATTGGCAGCAAATGATGGAGATGAATTTTGTCCGCGATGTGATGCCAATTTAACATTGCAAAAAGGTTATCGCAACGATTTGCCCTACTGGGTCTGCAAAGGGTGTGGAGAAATGCTGATAAATCCGCGTGTGGAAGCAGACGATGATGTGGCGTGGATTTGCGACCAATGTGAATCTCTGCTGAATGAACAGGATGGTTTTAAAGAAAACTGTGATAGTTGGAAATGCACAGAGTGTGGCTTTGTAAACCGAATTGATAAGAGTATGATTTATTTGTCCGAGGCTGAATATCAGATATCGCTTTCGAATCCTTATAAGGGAATGACAGATGAAGACGTAATTGAACTTATGAGTTATGAAGAAATCCGCAATTTGGATGAAAGAGAAAATGTTGTACTCGTAAAAAGGGATGGGAAAAATTATGTAAAGAAAATTCTCAGTACATATAATGAAAGTGTATATCGGTATCTTATATGTCATCCAATTGCCCATATGCCACAGATTTCTAAGGTTTATCGAGGTGACAGGTATTTAGTGATTATTGAGGAATACATCGAAGGAAGTTCATTATCGGAATACCTGAAGAAAGGAATATTTAAGCCTACAGAGGCAGTGCATATTGTCAGAAATTTATGTTGTATTTTAAATGAATTACATACGCAGAGGCAGCCGATTATTCATCGGGATATCAAACCATCGAATATTATGATTGCCAAATCAGGAGAAGTTGTTTTGCTTGATATGAATGTGGCAAAATGGTATGATTCGGAGGAAAAAGAAGACACAAGACTGCTTGGCACCAGAAACTATGCGGCACCGGAGCAGGCTGGATATGGGATGAAAGCGTCCTCAGATAAAACAGATATTTATGCAGTTGGGATTCTTTTAAATGTAATGCTTACCGGAAAATTTCCGAAAGAGAAACCGGCACAAGGAAAATTGTGGAATGTTATAGAACGGTGCATATCTTTGGATGCGAATTCCAGATATCGTGCAGACGAATTAATTGAGCGATTGGACAACTATTTAGGGGAGAATACGAATGCAGGAAAAAAGGACAGATGAACTGGATGAACTTTTGGAAAAAATGAAGCCTGAGCAATTAGGCGATTATTACAAAGACAACAAAAAATATATGGCAGATGACAAGAAAACATTTTCTTATTATATGAAAGATGTTTTGGCAAATAAGAATTTAATGTGTACGAATCGAAAAATATGTCTGAAGGATATTTATTCAATTGCCGGTGTCTCTGAATCTTACGGCGAGAAAATTCTAAATATGGAAAAGCATACGAAAAACCGCGATTTGATTCTTCGATTTTGTATAGCGGGACATTTTTTGCTGGATGAAGTGAACCGGGCACTTAAATTATATGGAATGAATCCATTGTATGCGAAGGATAAGAGAGATGCCTGTTTCATTGTCGCAATTAATAATAGAAAATATGAATTGTTTGAAATTGATGATATGCTTGAGAGGCAGGGGCTAAAAAAAATATCAAAAGAAGAATAAGCAAAATCCTCACCGTTTTGGTGGGGATTTTCTTTTGAGTTCCATGATAGGATTTTCTTACAGGTATCTGAAAACTTACGCAGAGTAATCAAAAAGTAATTTGAAATGTACTTGTAGAATTTATATAGTTATATTATGAAAGGGGGCATAGGTTTATGGGGGTGAAAATTAGTCTCGGAAAGTTTATTTCGACGAGGCGAAAACAAAAGTTTATGACGCAGGAAGAACTGGCAAATAAGATGCATGTGTCCAAATCTGCAATTGCAAAATGGGAAACGGATGGTGGAGTCCCAGACCGGGATAATTTGTATCGACTGGCTGAAATCATAGGTGTTTCTGTGGATGCCATGCATCATATAATGGCTGGAAATGCCAGCTTTGAGGAGAAGGAAATTGCTCCGCCCAATATTACGCAGGATGTAATTCAATTGCTGGAAGCATATGGATATGAAGTGATTCGACCGGAGGAGAAAAGGAACATTGTAGTGAAGATTAAGGAGGAAGAAAGATGACAGAAACAGATGGAAAAAAGAAAATAATTGTGGTTTCATTTTTGGCTATGTTGATTGGCTCAATAATGTTAATAATAACTTTGTTTGTGCCTTTTGCAGCTGCTACAGATGATCATAGGGAGTATTTAGAAAAGTACGCAAATACGGTGAGTATTGAGGAATTGGATATAACAAATGAACAATTGCTTGATGTATCATTGTTTAAATTTGCAAGGATATATTCTGCATTAAGTGGAATGGAAATTTCAAGAGACATAAGTATTTCTTGTATTGCGATGATTTCAGTATTTGCTTTTTTTGCGCTATTAACATTGCTTTTTTCTATATTAAGGAAAGCAATACCTGTAATTATTTTTGATTTACTTACATTCGTTGTGTTTAGAATTATACAATGGGATTTTGAAGACAGAGGTGTGATTTCAAACAGTAAATATGATGGTGGAATAGCACTGTACATAGGGTATATTGGTGTGGTTATTGTTATGGCTGGAGCTGTGACTCTTTTAGTAATGAAGATTAAAAATAAAAAACAACGAAAAGTGTTAGAACAGTAAAATGGAGGAAATTTTAATGAAAAAATTATTATCAATGGTAGTTATTTTTTGCATGGTATTTATTTTGGGGGCTTGTGGAAGCAAGGAAGCTGGAAGTGAGGCAAACGGTAATACGGAAGATGAAAAAGCTAAAATCAAAATTGAAGAGTTGAATTATCAGGTTAATGTTGAAGTTGATAATGGTGAACGCTATGTGATGATGAAATTAACCAATAATTCTAAATATGTAATTACAAATTTTGAATTGACATATAAAGCAAAAAAAGATGTCACGAATGAGCAGAAAAACAAATTTTATGATGAAATACAAAAGAACTTTAAATTTAATGAAGAGGATGTTAATGAGTTAAAACAAAAAGAAATTTCTATGCATGCCGAAACAAACAGATTGATTGATGCTGGTCAAACAGTTGATAAAATTAATTGTTATTATTTTGGTGGCAGCTATTATTTAAAGGATATAAATCATTTGAAACTTTGTGAGCCAGATATCGCTACTATAAAATATATTGATGATGGCAAGATTCATACGATGTATTATGACTATGCTAATGACAGTTATTCTTATGATGATGAAATAATACCTTCAAATCAGTGGACCAAAAGGGCAATTGGGCAAAAAATACCAAAACTTGATTCTAAATGCATTATTGCTGATACAGATGAAGATGATGAGTTCAAGTTTGAAGCATATGGATTCACAATCGATGAATTTAATGAATATGTAGATAAATGTAAAAAATTAGGATATATTGTTGATGAACTTTCTTTTGATAATTCTTATTCTGCAGATAATACGGATGGATATAACGTGGATCTTGATTTTGAAGAAAAAGATTGTGCACACACTGATGTGCAGGACAGAAGCGGTACAGAGCTATGAGATTATCAAGCAGTCTCTGGATGCCAGAAAGAAGCCAGAGCTGTTCTATGTCTATACTGTGGATGTAAAAGCGGACAATGAAAAACAGCTTTTGAAGATGCTTACCCGAAAAAAGCGTGCAGGCAATGTGCAACTCCATGAAGCAATGCCATATGTTTTTCCGGCAGGAGGCAACGAAAAATTGAAGTCACGTCCGGTAGTTGTCGGATGCGGTCCTGCCGGACTTTTCTGTGCGTATTTTCTTGCAGAATATGGGTATCAGCCGGTTCTTCTGGAACAGGGGGCACCGGTAGAAGAGCGACAGAAAGATGTTGAGGAGTTCTGGAAGACGGGGGTGCTGAAACCGGATTCCAATGTGCAGTTTGGAGAAGGCGGAGCAGGGACGTTTTCAGACGGAAAACTAAATACACTGATCAAGGATCCGGTGGGGCGCAATCGTAAGGTGCTGGAGATTTTCGTGGAAAACGGAGCACCAAAAGACATTCTTTATGTGAATAAACCACACATTGGAACGGATATTCTACGGACTGTGATCAGAAATATGCGTGAGAAAATCCTCCATTTCCATACACAGATGACAGAGGTCCTTTTTACGGAAAATACAAGGCGGATCAGAGGGATCGTATATGAAGATCTTCTGAAAAAAGAAAAAGAAGAAATACAGACGGAGACGCTGGTTCTGGCACCGGGACACAGTGCGCGGGAGACCTTTGCGATGCTCTTCGAGAAAAAGGTTCCGATGGAGGCAAAATCCTTTGCGGTTGGTGTACGTGCAGAACACCCGCAGGAGCTGATCAA
>ERZ779658.2667-NODE-2667-length-10201-cov-3.336389_pt1 | contig 10201 bp, 10 predicted proteins | sample MGYA00511485_ERZ779658 | MGnify/ENA primary metagenome ERZ779658 (study PRJEB29588, sample SAMEA2162182) | human gut metagenome | biome: human gut; feature: human-associated habitat; material: faeces | place: Denmark | collected 2008/2010 ... | reverse complement strand
TGACATTTTTTCATGTATCTAATTACATATTTTTATTTTTATTTTTTCTTAAAAATGAAGGTATGTCCAAATCATTTTGTGATGAACCAACATCTGAGCTTGATGGAATTGAATTTATTTTCTTTTCCCATGTTTTTGATACTAAATTATCTACACCAATACTTGAAATATTTTCATTTTTTTCGAATCCAGTTGCAATAACTGTAATTTTTATTTCATCTTCCATTGATGGGTCTGTAACTGTACCAAAAATAATATTTGCTTCTGGATCAACACTACGTTGTACTAATTCTGCCGCTGTATTTACTTCATGTAATCCTAAGTTTTCTCCACCAGTAATATTTATAATTACTCCTCTTGCACCTTCTATAGATGTTTCTAGTAATGGACTTTCAATAGCTGCTTTTGCTGCATCTTCTGCTCTATTTTCTCCAGATGCACTACCTACTCCCATATGTGCCATTCCTGTATTTAACATTATTGTTTTTACATCTGCAAAGTCTAAGTTTACAAGTCCTGTAACTGCAATCAAGTCAGATATTCCTTGTACACCTTGTCTTAAAATATCATCTGCCATTTTAAATGCTTCATTGATTGATGTTTTTCTATCTATTACTTGTAATAACTTATCATTTGGTATTACAACTAATGAATCAACTTTTCCTTTTAAGCTTTCAATTCCTCTTTCTGCTTGTGAAAGTCTTTTCTTTCCTTCAAATGTAAATGGTTTTGTAACAACCCCTATTGTTAATATACCCATTTCTTTAGCTATAGAAGCAACTATTGGTGCAGCACCTGTACCTGTTCCTCCACCCATTCCGGCTGTAACAAATACCATGTCAGCTCCTCTTAGTATTTCTGCAACTTCTGATTTATTTTCTTCTGCAGATTGTGCTCCAATATCTGGATTAGCTCCTGCTCCTAAACCTCTTGTGATTTTTTCACCAATTTGTATTTTTGTGCTTGCTTTAGAAGTTTGAAGTGCTTGTCTATCTGTATTAACAGCAATAAAATCTACTCCTTTAATTCCTGATTCGATCATTCTATTTACGGCATTATTTCCAGCTCCACCTACTCCTATAACTTTTATTGTAGCTGTTCCATCCATCATTGTGATGTTGTTATCATCATATTCCATCATTTTGATTTTTCCTCCCTTAATTTTTATTTATATTCTTAAAATTTAATAACTATATGTATTAACTATAGAAAAATTCTTTTATTCTTTCTATAATTGTTTTAAAGAAACTGTCATTTGATTGTGTGTCTATACTGCTAGATACAGTTCTTGTAAAAGGTTTTGCAGCAATATATCTTACAAGTGCATAACTTGTTCTAAAGCTTGGTTTTACTGTACTAATTGCTCTTCCTGTTGATATTTTTACAGGAATGTTTAAGTTAATTTTTCCTGCCACATCACTTTTGTTTATATTTACAATACCTTGTCCTGTTAATATAACATTATTTATTTTTTGTTTTATTCCTTGGTTTGTTATATCTTTATTTATAATTGAAAACATTTCTTCTATTCTTGCTTCAATTATTTCTATTAATTCAGAACTTTTTATTATTTTATTTTTTGTTGTATCTTTACATGTATTTAGTATTATGTCATTATCATTATCTATAAATGACTTTAAGGCTAAACCATATTGTCTTTTTAATTTGTCAGCTTCCTCTTCTGATATATTTAATACTAATGCTATATCATTTGTTATATTGTCTCCACCAACTGGTATTGAGTTTGTGTATATAAAAGTTTGTCCCTCAAATACACCTATATCTATATTTCCAGCTCCTATGTCAAGTAACATTATATTGTCATGGAGTTCGTTTGTATCTAAAACTAAATTTCTTTCAGCTAATGTTGTAGGTACTATTCCGTCAATTTCTAATCCTGCTTTTTTAAATATTGATGTTAATTTTCTTACATATTCTCTTTGGGCTAAAATTATTTGTGCATTCATTGTAAAACTTGAACTTATACTTCCTACTGGATCTGTTACTACTGTTCCATTTTCTAATACAATTTTGTCTAATACAATATCTACCAAAGCTTGTGATTCTGGTACTTCTATGTCTTTTATTTGACTTATTGCACCTTGAACATCTTTCATAGATATTCCTGAGTATTTGTCTTTTACATCTTTAACTATGCTATTTTGAACTATTGTTACATATTTACCTGGAATAGTTACATATGCTGAATTTATTTTTAAATTTGTTTCATCTTCGGCATCTTTAATAGTTTTTGCTATGCTTAAACTAATTTCATCTTCGTTTATAATTTTTCCCTTTTTTAGTCCACTACACTTATATGACGTACTGCTTATAGTTTCTATTTGTCCAAAGTTATTTACTTCTCCTACAACTGTACAAACTTTGGTAGTTCCTATATCAATACCTACTATGATATCTCCTATAGCCAAGTTAATTCCTCCATTTTCCAAGTAATAAATTTTCTAGTGATATTTATATTACATTTTAAAAAAAATGTCAATAGAAATTGTTATATTTTTGTAATCTTTTTGTAACCTTTTTGTAATATATTTAAAAACCAAAATAAATAAGCGGTTTTAAGCCGCTTATTTTATAAATATATAAAAATTTTATACATTTTTTATTATTTATTTTTGTCTTTTTTAGCAAACTTATTGGTCCATTTTTCTACATAATATCTTCTTATTATTCCTAAATTCATAAACATTCTCCATACAAATACTACAATTGCTGCTAAGTAAATATCTACATTTAGCTTTTCTCCTAACATTGTTAATAAAATTGCAAGTATTGCATTTCCAAAAAATCCTGATATAAATATTTTCATATCAAATTTTTTATTAACTACTGAAGCAATTCCTCCAAATACAGAATCCAATGCAGCAATAACAGCTATCGCTAAGTAACTTGAATATGTATATGAAATCATTGGAGCGTTCATTCCAAGTATTGCTCCTAAAATACATCCTATTATTATCACTATAAAAATCATTTTTCTACCTCCATTTTTTATTAGTCATTAATATATTTATAAGTTATGTCTCCATCATATTTTTTAACCAATACCTTGTCACTTTGTATTATTGTAACTTCATGTCCTAATTTTTTCAAATTATCTGCAACTCCACCTGCGCCTATTAATGCACTTTCTAGGTAAGATTTATTTCCAACAGCTTTTATGACATATGGGCTTAATATTCTTTGACCATTTACTTTTATAAACAATTCATTTATATCTACTATATCTGTCATTGTTAGTATTCTTTCATCATTAATAGATATTGCTTCTGCTCCTGCAGATTTTAAAGAATTTACAATATTTATTAAATCATCTGCAGTTATTGCTGCAATTTCTTCACTTTGACTTGGTTTTATAGTTATTTCTATTCCCTGACCTTCTATATTTGTTTTTCCAAGTTTCATATTTGCTTCTTCTAATTCTTCCATAACCAATTCAGAAGTTTCATTATTTGATTCTTTCTTTTGTTTGTATTCTTCTACTTTTGCTTCTAGTTCTTGATATTGTTTATCTGCTTCTTCATATTTAGATTTCCAATTTGCAAGTTCTGTTCTAAGTTCTCCTTCTCTCATTGTTTCTATAGATGTAATATCTGTTTCGTTTACAATTTTAAATTGCATAAATGTTACACAAGATAAAGCAAAACATGCAATTCCTATTGTTACCATCATTGTCTTTTTGCCTTTTTTCATACTACTTCATTCCTTTCTCGTTTATACATTTATCTATTTTACACTTTTACCATATTTAAATTCTATTTTTCCTGTATACTTTGGAATTGTTATATCATTAGATTTTTTTAGTTCTGCTTCTATACCATATCTTTTTAATATTTCTAAATAGCCACCTGGTCTTGATAAAGCATCTAAACTTTCTGGAAGTCCAATTGCCTTTATTGTAAATGGAACTCCTACTTTTTCTCCATTTATATTTATTACATTTCCTTCACATGATATTGCTGTAGTTGATATTATTCTTTGATCATTTATTGATATTGCCTCTGCTCCTGCATTTTTTAATTCATTTATTACACTTAACACATCTAAGTCATGTACCAACAAATCATTTATATTTAAAACATTTGCTGAATTTGTTTTACTATCTTTTAATGTAACTATTACCCCTGGTCCTTTTACTTCTGAAAGTCCTAGTATCTTATTTGCCTTTTTTATTTGAAGTTCAGCATTTTCTAATTCTGAATTATTTTTTGTAGCACTTTCTCTTTCTTTTTCAAGTGTTTCTTCTGCTTTTTCTACTTCTTTTAATTTATTGTCATATTTTTCTTTAAATTTTAATACTTCAGCTCTTAAATTATTTTCTTCATAATTTTGACTAACTTGCATATTAGAATTTTCTACAGTTTTTATTTGTAAAAATATTCCAAATGTAAGGGCAAAACACATAATTCCTAATACTATACTTATTTTTATTTTATTCATAGTATCATCCTTTCTTTTATACCTTTTGTCTAAAATATGCTTTAAATTTGTTTGTAAAATCTCCATTTACGTATATTGTACCTTCATTTCCAGATTCTTTTTCTATTATTTTTTTAGTATATAACATTTTTGTAGTTAAATTTTCCTGATTTCCTAAATATACTGTCTTTTTTTCTGACTCTAAATATAAAATATATTCGTTTTTATTAGAAATGTCAATACTTGTGACCTTTTCGTCTAATTCATTTTCTTTTGCAATTGTCATTATTTTTATTGCCACTTCTAGTTTTTCTAAATCCTTTTGTTCTAGCCTTTTTCCTGGTGTGATATTGTTTTCTTCAGTACTAGCACCTTTTATAACTGGCAGATTAAGTTTGTCCTGAGATATTTCTAATATATACCCTTGATTATTTATATATGCATACCCATTTAAAAATTCCAAACTAAAATTTCTTTGTCTTTCCTCTATATCTATTTGAACTTTGTTTGGTAATTGCCTGTTTATCTTTACATCTTGAACATATGGATCTTCTTTTATTTTTTTTATTACATCTGATTTTAAAAATCTAAAAATATTTTGGTCCTTTTTTATTCCAGATAAGCTTATTACTTTATCTTTACTTAATAAATTTGTATTTATTACTTCTATTTGTGTTATATTAAAAAGTGGTGATGCAAATGCAAATATTGCTCCTGCAATTATTATTAATGCAAGGCTTGTCCATTTTATAATTCTTTTTACTCTTTTTTTCTTTTTGGCAATTTTTCTTTGATTTTTAGAAATTGCCGCATTATTTTTTTTCATAAAGTTTTTGTTGTTTTTGTTTGTCATATTTATAACAGTTTCTGTGTCAAAGTCAAATTCTGTTTCTTCATTTTTTTTCATCTCTTTTATTCTTTTTTCTCTTTGCCTTTGTTTCTGTTTTATATTTTTTTCTTCATGCTTTGCTTGTATTTTACTCAAATTTTTTCACCTCTTATTTTAGTATAGAAAAGAGATTTCCCCTTTTCTATACCATTTTTATATTTACTCCTAAGTTTTCTAATTTTTTATTAAGATTTTCATAGCCTCTTAGTATATACTCTATATTTTCTATAGTTGTTTCTCCTTTTGCTACAATCCCTGCTAATACTAATGCTGCTCCTCCTCTTAGATCTGTTGCATTAACATTTGCTCCATATAATTTTCTTGTTCCTTTTACAATTGCACTTTTTCCTTCTATTGTTATTTTAGCTCCCATTCTTATTAATTCTTGAGTAAATTTATATCTACTTTCAAATATATTTTCTGTTATAACAGATGTACCTTTAGCTGTAATTAATAATGCTCCAAATATTGATTGCATATCTGTTGGAAAACCAGGATATGGCATTGTTTTTATATCTACTGATTTTACTCTTTTAGGGGCAATTATTTCAATTTCATCTTTATTAATATTTAATTTGCAATTTGTCTCTTCTAGCTTATTTAGAATTGGCTCAATATGAAATGAATTAACATTAAGAAGTTTAATATCACCACTTGTTATAGCACCTGCCACTAAATATGTTCCTGCTTCAATTCTATCTGGCATAATATTATAGCTTACTTCTGCTAATCTCTTTACACCTATTATTTCAACTTTATCAGTTCCTGCTCCATTTATTTTTGCCCCCATTTTATTAAGATATTTTATCATATCCTCAATTTCAGGCTCTCTTGCGGCATTTGTAATTACAGTAGTTCCTTCTCCTAAACATGAAGCTAAAATAATATTTTCTGTGGCTCCAACACTTGGTAAATCTAAGTGTATTTGTGTTCCAACTATTTTCTCAGTATTACAATATATTTCTCCATACTCTTCTTTAATATCTACACCTAATTTTTCAAAACCTTTTAAATGTAAATCTATTGGTCTTGATCCAATATCACATCCTCCTGGGCATGAAAATTTTGCTTTATGATATTTTCCTATCAATGCTCCTGCAAGAATTACAGATGAACGCATTTGTCTCATTAAATCATCTGGTATCTCATATGTATGTACTTTATTAGTATTTATAATTATTTTATTATTCTTTCTTTTTATCGTTGCTCCTATTTTTTTTAAAATTTCAAACATAGTATTAACATCTTGAATATCTGGAACATTATATAATGTTGTTGTTCCTGCATTTAACACTGTTGCTGCAATTATAGGCAATGCTGCATTTTTAGAACCCGATATCTTTATTTCTCCTTCTAGCTTTTTTCCACCTTGAATTATAAATTTTGACATTTTTTCTCCTTTCTCTGTCATTAAATTTCATACTACATTTTATGTAATTCAATAAAAAATGTGATTTTATATATGTTGCAATTTATTTTATCTTATAGTAAAATTATTACATAGAAAGGGACTAATATATGGAACAAATTTCGAAGAAAAAAAAGGTTACAATTTTAGGAATAGGATTATGGGAATTACTATCATATTTTATATTATATAGTATTGCTGGATTTTTTGTTGAAACAATTTTTGCAATTGTAAGATATGGCGTTTTTGAAAGTAGACAAAGCTTTGTCTACGGTCCTTTTTGTAGTATTTATGGGCTCGGCGCTATAATTATGATTATATTTCTACAATATTTTAAAAAAAATAGAATTACATTATTTTTTGGTGGTTTTATTATTGGCTCAATAACAGAATATCTTGTTAGTTTAATCGGTGAATTAATTTTACATGTAAAATGGTGGGATTACTCTAATTTACCTTTAAATATTAATGGTAGAATTTGTTTTTACTATTCTATTTTTTGGGGAATTCTTGCTATATTCCTAATGAAAGCAATTCAACCACAAGTCAGAAAATTTATGGCATTAATATTAAGAAAATTTAATCTTTCTACTATAAGAACCATCATTCTGGTATTAACAATATTTATTGCTATAGATTGTATAATTTCTGCATATGCCATAAATATGTTTAGAATAAGAATGATTGCTATAAATGATTTAAATGTTGCACATAAAGATGAAATCATAGAATTAAATTTAAAACTTAATAAAAGCAAAATTCATTCATTTTTAATTCATTACTTTTTTAATGATAAAAAAATGATTAGAACATATCCAAATTTAAAACAAGAAAAATTAGATGGTACAATTGTTTATTTTAAAGATTTACTTCCAGATATAAAACCATATTATTATAAATTCGTAGCAAAAGATTTTTATAAATAAGAAAAAAGTCATTATAAAGAATAAAAATATTCTTTGTAATGACTTTTTTAATTCTATTTCAACATTCCTTCAACTTTATTAATTATATTTTCAATATTTAATCCATATTTTTCTTTAACTTCTGTTGCGCTACCAGATTCAGTAAATACATCATTAACTCCTATGAAGCTAATTGGTGCATGTGATTTCTTTTGAGCTAATATTTCTGAAATTGCTCCTCCTAATCCACCAATTATTGAATGATTTTCGATTGTTAAAATGCATTTTACATTGTTTGAAATTATATTAATCATATCTATATCTAATGGTTTAATTGAAAAGATATTTATTAATTTTCCTTTATATCCTTTTTGTTCTAATGCTTCAAATCCTTTATATGCAATTCCTGCTGCAGTACCTTCATATACAATAGCAAAATCATTTCCATTGTCTCTTACAATTGTTGATTTTCCAATTTCAGGTTCTCCATCAAATTCAACATCTGGTACAACATCTCTTGCAACTCTTATATAAACAGGTCCATTATATTCAATTGCAATTTCTATTGCTTCTTTCATTTCTTTTTTATTTGATGGCACTAAAATTTTTACATTTGGTATTGCACGAACAATTGCCAAATCTTCATTTGCATGGTGTGTTGCACCATCTTTTCCATTATCCATTCCAGCATAACTTGCAATCATTTTTATATTTGAGTTTGCATATGCTGCTTGACGAAGTTGTGTCCAAGCTGTTCCAGAAACAAATATTGCAAAATTTACGTAGAATGGTATTTGCCCTTCTGAAGCTAATCCCATTGCAATTGACATAGCACTTGCTTCAGATATTCCCGCTTCTACAAATCTTTCTGGAAATTTATTTTGAAATTCTATCGCTTTAGTTGATTTTGCCAAATCACTATCTATTACATATATTCTATCATCTTTTTCGCCAAACTCACATAAAAATTCACCTATTTTATCTCTTAAACAAATCATTTTTTCTTCCATATTATATTTTCCTTTCAAACATATAAATCACAATAATTTTTTATTCTTCTCCTAAATCTTTCATTGCAATTTTATATTCTTCGTCACTAATTGCTCCATTATGCCATTTAGGATTATTTTCCATAAAAGAAACACCTTTCCCCTTTACTGTATTGCAAATAATAGCTATTGGTTTATCTTTTACTTGATAAGCTTCATTTAATGCATCCACAACCTGTTTCATATCATTTCCATCTATTTCTATAGTATAAAAATTAAATGCATCTACTTTTTTCTTTAATGGTTCTAAATTCATTGATTTATTTACTTCATCATATGAGGATAATTTATTATAATCAATAACCATTATTAAATTATTTAATTTATAATGTGCTGCTTGTAACATTGCCTCCCAAATTTGTCCTTCTTGCATTTCACCATCTCCAACAATTGCATAAACATGGTGATTATCATTATTATTTTTCTTTGCAATCGCCATTCCAACAGCTATAGAAAGACCTTGACCTAATAATCCTGTAGTTGCATCAACTTCTGGAATTGTTCCAGTATATGGATGTCCTTGAAGTCTTGAATTCAACATTCTTAATGTATTCATTTCATCATCTTTAATTATTCCTTTTGAATTTAAAACAGCATATTGTGCCGGAACTGTATGTCCTTTTGATAAAACAACTTTACTTCTTGGATTTTCATTAAAATTAATATCTAATTCATAAATAGCCGTTAACATATCTATTATAGATAAAGATCCTCCTTCATGACCAGATTTTGCTTTATATATCATATTTATTATTCTTTTTCTATTTTCATTAGCTAATTGTTTTAACTGATCTATATATTCCATAAAATCATTCCTTCCATTATTTATTATTAAAGCAATTATATAATATTTTATTTATAAATGCTAGTAAAATTATAAAGAATTATAAAAAAAAGTCCAGATAAACTGGACTCATCTTGGCTCCCCGTGTTGGACTTGAACCAACGACCTATCGGTTAACAGCCGAGCGCTCTACCAACTGAGCTAACGGGGAATATATAAAAATCTAGCAACAACTTATCTTTCCAGTAGGGTAACCCACAAGTATTTTCAGCACATTGGAGCTTGACTTCTGTGTTCGGTATGGGAACAGGTATTTCCTCCATGTCATTGTCACCAGAAAATTATATAAATGTGTAAAGCACACTCAAAAATACATAGATGAAAACTTTATTAGGATTCTTTTTAATAAAAATTATAGTTAAGCCCTCGATTTATTAGTATTGGTCAGCTCAATATATCACTATACTTACACCTCCAACCTATCTACCAATTAGTCTTATTGGAATCTTACTATCTTTCGATATGGGATATCTTATCTTAGGGTGGGCTTCACACTTAGATGCTTTCAGCGTTTATCCCTTCGGAACTTAGCTATCCAGCTATGCACTTGGTAGTACAACTGGTGCACCATCGGTTCCTTCAACCTGGTCCTCTCGTACTAAGGTCAACTCCCTTCAAATATCCTTCGCCTGCGACAGATAAGGACCGAACTGTCTCACGACGTTCTGA
>ERZ779658.2665-NODE-2665-length-10214-cov-1.937986_pt1 | contig 10214 bp, 9 predicted proteins | sample MGYA00511485_ERZ779658 | MGnify/ENA primary metagenome ERZ779658 (study PRJEB29588, sample SAMEA2162182) | human gut metagenome | biome: human gut; feature: human-associated habitat; material: faeces | place: Denmark | collected 2008/2010 ... | reverse complement strand
AGAGACGGTCAGTCTGTAAATGAAGTTTTGATACACATTTATAGAGTGACCGTTTTGTTGTTCACAATATTGACAAAACTATTTGGTATATTAAAAGGTAATTAAATGTAGAAGTGATCTGGTACACGCAAATATAAGTTAGGAGAAAAGAAGATGGAAAGAGCAAAAATATTAGTTGTGGATGACGAGAGCAGAATGAGAAAACTTGTGAAGGATTTTCTCACAAGAGAAGGGTATATAGTATTAGAAGCAGAAGATGGAATGGAAGCAATGGATCTTTTTTACGAAGATAAAGACATTGCCCTGATCATTTTAGATGTAATGATGCCGAAAATGGATGGCTGGCAGGTGTGCCGTGAGGTTCGAGAGACTTCTAAAGTGCCAATCATTATGCTGACAGCGCGTTCTGAGGAGAGAGATGAGCTGCAGGGATTTGAACTTGGTGTGGATGAATACATTTCTAAGCCATTCAGTCCAAAGATTCTTGTGGCAAGAGTAAATGCAATCCTTCGCAGAACTTTGGGAGCGGTCGGCAATGATTCGCTGGAGGCAGGCGGTATTACGATTGACAAGTCAGCACATATCGTGAAGATTGATGGAACACCGGTCGAACTTAGTTATAAAGAATTCGAATTGTTGACCTACTTTATAGAAAATCAGGGAATTGCGCTTTCCAGAGAGAAAATATTGAATAATGTATGGAATTATGATTATTTTGGTGATGCAAGAACAATTGATACACATGTGAAGAAACTGAGAAGTAAATTAGGCGATAAGGGCGAATATATCAAAACAATCTGGGGCATGGGATATAAGTTTGAAGTTCAGAGCACGGAGAAATAAATCAGATGAAGAAAGCAAAAAGAGAACTGAAATATACGTTGAGCGGACAGATGACAGCTATTTTTGTTGGACTTCTAGTGTTTGTTCTGATGTTAGTTTTCATTGTTAATACGGGGTTTCTTGGACGATATTATATGTCTCATAAGCAGAAAGATCTGATTGAGATGTATGAGGAAATGAGTGAAGCAGTGAACAATGGAAATCTTGGAAATGAGGCAGTGCAGAAGAAACTTGTGGCGGAACTTGAAAAAACGAATATTGATGTCTGCGCGATGGATATTTCTGACGATGGAAAGGTTGTATTTACAAATGTAAAGGAAGAAGGTTTCCTGTACAAACAGATGCTCCGTATTTTCTTCCTGAAAGATGATGATCAGGAAAAGATTCTCAAGCATTCGGATGATTATGTGGTTCGTAAAATCCAGGATCCACAGAGCGGTACGGATTATCTGGAAATGTGGGGGTATTTAAGTGATAGTGTGTTTGTCACAATGCGAAGCCCATTGGACAGTATTCGTGAAAGTGCCAATCTTGCCAATCAGTTTCTGATTTATCTTGGAATTTTCGGAATGTTCTTTGGAGGAATCCTTGTATGGATTTTTTCACGAAGGATTACAAAACCAGTGTTGGAACTGGCAAGACTTTCCGAAGATATGGCAAATCTGAATTTTGATGCGAAGTATACGAGCGGCGGAAAGAATGAGATTGGTGTTCTGGGCGAGAATTTTAATAAAATGTCAGATCAGCTGGAAAAGACAATATCTGAATTGAAGACTGCGAATAATCAGCTGCAGCAGGACATTGAGCAGAAAGAGAAACTTGAAAATATGAGAAATGAATTTCTTGGAAATGTATCCCATGAGCTGAAGACGCCGATCGCATTGATCCAGGGATATGCCGAAGGGTTAAAAGAAGGAATCAATGACGACCCGGAAAGTACAGAGTTTTACTGTGATGTCATTATTGATGAAGCAGGAAAGATGAACCGGATGGTGAAGAATCTACTTGCCCTGAACCAGCTGGAATTTGGTGAGGATGATGTACAGTTTGAACGGTTTGATATTACTTCATTGATTTCGGGTGTCCTGCAGAGTCTGGATATTCTGATCGAGCAGAAAGAAGCACAGGTGATTTTCCGCCACAAGAACCCTGTTTATGTCTGGGCAGATGAGTTTAAGGTTGAGCAGGTTGTCCGGAACTATGTCAACAATGCACTGAACCATATCGATGGTGAGAAGGTGATCGAGATCAAGATCACCCAGGAAAATGATATGGCAAAAATTACCGTATTCAATACCGGAACGCCGATTCCAGAGGAAGATCTGCCACATATCTGGGAGAAATTCTATAAGGTTGATAAGGCAAGGACCAGAGAATACGGGGGAAATGGTATCGGGCTTTCCATTGTGAAGGCGATCATGGACTCCTTTGGAAAAGGATACGGTGCGATCAATCATACCAATGGTGTTGAGTTCTGGTTTGAACTGGACATGAAATAAACGCGAATCTTGCAATTCGCACTGTAACGTGGTACATTATAAAAGAGCTTATTACTGATTGACACAGGGAAGAAGATTGTGACATGAGCGGAAAAAGCTCTTTTGAATAACTACAAGAATATAAAAATCGTGAGGATATGCGGATGATAGCGATTATTGATTATGATGCAGGAAACATTAAAAGTGTAGAAAAAGCGTTAAAATATCTTGGTGAGGATGCGGTTATCACAAGAGACAGAGAAGAGATACTTTCTGCCGATAAAGTGATCCTTCCGGGAGTCGGTGCATTTGGCGATGCCATGTACAATCTGAAAAAATATGGATTGGATGAAGTGCTTCGTGAAGTAGCAAAGAGACAAATCCCGCTTCTTGGAATCTGTCTTGGGCTTCAGCTTTTGTTTGAAAGAAGTGACGAGACGCCAGGTGTGGAGGGGCTTGGTATTCTAAAAGGAGAGATCCTTAGAATTCCGGACTGTCCGGGACTTAAGATCCCGCATATGGGATGGAACTCTCTGAAGCTTCAGAATGACGGCAGATTGTTTAAAGATTTACCTGAAGAGCCGTATGTATATTTTGTTCATTCCTACTATTTGAAAGCAACAGATGAAAGTATTGTAAAAGCGACAACCGAGTACAGCACCTGTATTCATGCTTCCGTAGAAAAGGACAATGTATTTGCCTGCCAGTTCCATCCGGAAAAGAGCAGTGATACAGGACTTCAGATACTGAAAAATTTTGTAGAATTGTAGGAGGGCAGACAGTGTTTACAAAGAGAATTATCCCATGTCTTGATGTGAAGAACGGACGGGTTGTAAAAGGTGTGAATTTTGTGGATCTCAAAGATGCAGGAGATCCGGTTGAGATTGCGAAGGCTTATGATAAGGCAGGTGCGGATGAACTGGTATTTCTGGATATCACGGCATCTTCGGACGACAGAAGCACGGTGGTTGACATGGTGCGTAAAGTTGCTGAGTGTGTGTTTATTCCATTTACGGTAGGTGGTGGAATCCGGACCGTTGACGATTTTAAGGCATTGCTTCGGGAAGGTGCGGACAAGATTTCCATCAATTCTTCTGCAATCAATCGACCGGAACTGATCCGGGAAGCAGCGGAGAAGTTTGGAAGCCAGTGTGTGGTTGTCGCGATTGATGCGAAAAGAAGAGAAGACGGCAGTGGGTGGAATATCTATAAAAATGGCGGACGCATTGATATGGGAATTGATGCGGTCGAGTGGGCGAAGAAAGTAGAAGCACTTGGCGCAGGAGAGATTCTTTTGACCAGTATGGACTGTGACGGCACGAAGGCCGGATACGATCTGGAGCTGACAAGGACGATCGCGGAAAATGTATCAATTCCAGTAATCGCCTCTGGAGGAGCAGGTAATCTGGAGCATTTCTACGAAGCACTCGGTGAAGAGGGGAAGGCAGACGCGGCACTTGCGGCATCCCTGTTCCACTATAAAGAGCTGGAGATCAGAGAAGTAAAAGAATATTTAAGAGGAAAAGGTGTATCCGTTCGTCTGTAAGAATGAACAAAGATAAGAGGAAAAAGGATAGTGTAAAACATGGCAGCAATTAATAATGACTGGCTGGATGCTCTAAAAGGAGAGTTTAAAAAGCCATATTATAAAAAATTATTTGAAACAGTCAACGAAGAATACAGGACAAGACAGATATTTCCGCCTGCAGATGATATTTTTAATGCATTTCATCTGACACCTTTACATAATGTAAAAGCGGTTATACTGGGACAGGATCCATATCATAATGTAGGACAGGCACACGGACTTTGCTTTTCTGTGAAGAAAGGAGTAGATATTCCGCCGTCACTGGTGAATATCTATAAAGAATTGCATGATGATCTGGGATGTACGATCCCCAATCACGGCTGCCTGACCAAGTGGGCTGAGCAGGGAGTCCTGATGTTAAATACGGTATTAACAGTAAGAGCGCATCAGGCCAATTCGCATAAAGATATTGGATGGGAAGAATTTACAGATGCAGCTATCATGGCATTAAACAGTCAGGATCGTCCGATCGTTTTCATCTTATGGGGAGCACCGGCTCAGAGAAAGGCAAGGATGCTTACGAATCCAAAACACCTGATCCTGAAAGCCCCGCATCCGAGTCCGTTATCCGCATATCGTGGATTTTTCGGAAGTAAGCCATTCAGTCAGACCAATGATTATCTGAGAGCTCACGGAGTAGAGCCAATTGACTGGCAGATTGAGTAGATGAGGAGAATATAAGGAAAGTATGAAGAAAATTAAGGCATTACTTGTGGTTGTTTGCACAGGTGTATTATTGACAGCCTGCGGCAATCCATCCCAAAAAGGGGTAGAATACTTAGAAGACGGAAAATATGATCAGGCAATCGAACAGTTTGAACAGGCAGTAGATAAGAAGAAAAATGTTGGGGATGCTTATCGTGGCATTGGAATTGCCAAATGGGAAAAGAAGGATTATAAAGGTGCAAGAAAAGCTTTTAAGAAAGCACTGGAAAATGATGCCGAAAAGACGGGAACCATCTATAATATGATTGGAAACTGTGATCTGAAACTCGGAAAAGCAAAAGAGGCATTAAATTATTATAATCTTGGCCTGGCACAGGAAGATTCCGGTAAAAAGATGAAAAAAGAGATGCAGTACAATATTATTGTTGCATATGAACAGATGGAAGACTGGGAAAGTGCAAAGGTAAAACTGGAAGAGTATCTGGAAAATTATCCGAATGACAAATCGGCAAAAAAAGAGGCCGAGTTTCTGAAAACAAGATAAATGGAATGAATCTATAGAAAATGGAAACAGTATGATAGAAATAAAAAATGAAACAGAAAAAGTAATACTGGTCGGTGTATCACTTTCAGATCAGGATGATACAAAAGAATCTCTGGAAGAATTAAAAGATCTGGTGTCCACGGCAGGAGCCGAGACCGTAGGAATGGTCATTCAGAACAGAGAACAGCAACATCCGGGAACCTATGTCGGAAAAGGAAAGATTGAAGAACTGAAAAGTATGATCTGGGAGCTTAGGGCGACAGGAATCGTATGTGATGATGAACTTTCTCCGGCACAGATGAAGAATCTGCAGGATGAACTGGATGTAAAAGTAATGGACAGAACATTGATCATTCTGGATATCTTTGCGGCAAGAGCATCTACAAGTGAAGGCAAGATTCAGGTAGAACTGGCGCAGTTAAAGTACCAGCAGACCAGATTGGCGGGGTTTGGGAAGGCTATGTCGAGGCTTGGAGGAGGAATCGGAACCAGAGGCCCGGGAGAAAAGAAACTTGAGATGGACAGGCGCCTGATCAAGAGCAGGATCGCACAGCTTAACCGTGAATTAAAAGATGTAAAGAAGCACAGAGAAGTAACAAGAGAGCAGAGAAGCCGCAGTCATATTCCGGTGGCCGCGATTGTTGGTTATACGAATGCGGGAAAATCAACACTTCTGAATACGCTGACCGGTGCAGGGATTCTTGCAGAGGATAAATTATTCGCAACCCTGGATCCAACAACCAGAGATCTGAAGCTGCCAAGTGGTCAGGAAATCCTGATGACAGATACGGTAGGATTTATCAGAAAACTTCCGCATCATCTGATCGAGGCATTTAGAAGTACACTGGAAGAAGCCAGATATGCAGATATTATCCTGCATGTAGTAGATGCTTCTAATCCGCAGATGGATGAGCAGATGCATACAGTGTATGAAACACTTCAGAATCTGGGTGTGAAAGACAAACCGGTTATCACAGTATTTAATAAGATCGACCGTATGGAGGATATCTGGGTGCCGAGAGATCTTCATGCAGACTATTATGTGAAGATCTCAGCCAGGACAGGGGAAGGAATTACCGAATTCCTTCAATCTGTAGAAGCAGTATTAAGGGAGCAGAAAGTAGAGATTGAGGCACTTTATCCATATAAAGAGGCAGGAAAGATTCAGCTGATCCGAAAGTACGGGGAACTGCAGGAAGAAGAATACCGGGAAGATGGTATCTTTGTGAGGGCTTTTGTTCCGGCAGAACTTTACGGACAGGTACGGCCCGAAGGCGTAACACCGAACAATTGTTTATAAGCTCTGGAGAAGGTAGAGTAATCTTTAAAACCACAATCATAACAAACCTGTGTGCCAGGCGCACCGGTAGATAAAAGTTCTTTCGCAAGCAGGAGCCGTTTCTGGGAGATGTATTGTCCCAGAGTATAACCGGTCTCCTGCTTGAATAATCTCATCATATAATATTTACTGATATAGAATTGATCTGCGATCAGATCGATTGACAGATTTTCACAGAGGTGTTCGCCTACATAATCAAGGATGGCGAGCACCTTTTCATTACAATTATCAGTATCGATATATTCGAGCCGGTTCTTTCTTACGGCCCGGTTCAGATGTATCATAAATTCCAGAAACATAACCTGTCTGTAAAGCTCGGAAGCATAGCCGCCATCCGTAAACGAATGCTCCAACTGAGAGATAGAACGAAACAGAGAGCTTTTTTCGAAAGATGGGATACGCAGAACATTGGAATGTTCTTTTGCAGCCTTTTGAAAACAATAACTCAGATCATAATTATCTGTCTGATAAGCATTCATAAAATTAGGTGAGATATAGACAATGATTCTTTCATATGGGCAGGAATTGTCAACGGTCAGTCTGTGGATATCGCCTTGTTTTACAAGTACAATGTCATAAGGTTTCAGATCGTAAGAACGGCCCTCGATCATGTAATTTACTTTGCCACGGATGAAGATGGTGATCTTATCAAAGTCATGATAGTGGTAGTCTACTTCTTTTGTCTCCTGATCTGTCAGATGAAAGAGACGGAATTCGCTGTTCAGGTATCCTTTTTTCTCATATTGTTCCATTATCGGTACCTCCCCGGATATATATTGGACTGTCTATAGAAAGTTTATATGAAAATGGCATTATTTGCAAGAAATACAGCATTATTTACGTAGAATATGGAAATAATGCCTGTTATGATAAAGATATATAGAACAGAAAATATAAAAGCGATCATATAAAAAAGCTGGGAACAAAGATCAGGAGGAAAAAAAGATGAAGGTAGTAGTAGAACGTTATCATGGACTTGGCAATGATTATCTGGTATTTGATCCGAATCATAACGAATTAAAACTGGATGAGGCAAATGTAAAAATGCTCTGTGACCGTAATGAGGGACTGGGAGCAGACGGAGTACTTGAAGGCCCGATTCTGAAAGAAGACGGTATGCACGTAAAAGTATGGAATCCGGACGGAAGTGAATCTGAGACCAGTGGAAATGGTGTCCGCATTTTTGCAAAATATCTGAAAGATGCAAGTTATGTACAGAAAAAGAATTTTAAATTATATACAGGAAACGGTCCGGTCGAAGTTACATTTTTAAATGAGGACGGAAGCCGCCTGCGTGTATCGATGGGAAAATTATCTTTCTGGAGTGATGAGATTCCTGTTATTGGAGAAAGACGAGAAGTGATCAATGAGGATATGGTATTTGGAAGAACGTTGTATCCGGTTACCTGCGTATCGATCGGTAATCCTCATTGTGTCATTCCGATGCGGGAGATCTCAAAACCACTGGTATGTAAGATCGGTGATTATTCTGAGATCGCAAGATATTTCCCGAACAGGATCAATACACAGATTATGCAGGTGATCGATAAGGAAAATATCGCAATCGAGATTTTTGAACGAGGTGCAGGTTATACAAGAGCATCCGGAACAGGTGCCTGTGCAGCGGCAGGAGTTGCATACAAACTGGGGCTGACTAACAGTAAAGTGATCGTTCATATGCCTGGAGGAGAACTTCAGGTAGAAGTAGAAGATGACTGGAATGTATATATGACAGGTGATGTCTTCTATATTGCAAAGGTAACATTAAGCAATGAATTTGCAGAAAGACTTCGCGCATTGTAGACTAATATGTATACAACAAACATATATTCGTGTTATACTAGGGCATAAGGAGGAAACCTTATGCCTTTAAAATTTGTATTTGGGCCGTCGGGCTCAGGAAAATCAACGTATTTATATCAGCATGTCATAGAAGAATCTGAAAAAAATCCACAGGAGAATTTCATAGTGCTTGTACCGGAGCAGTTTACAATGCAGACACAGAAAGATCTGGTTCGTATGCATCCGAGACACGGAATCATGAATATTGATGTATTGAGCTTTGCACGTCTTGCATACCGTGTGTTTGAAGAGACCGGAGTAAAGAAAATACCGGTACTGGATGATGAGGGAAAGAATCTGATCCTGCGAAAGATCGCAGGGAATTATGAGGATAAACTGACTGTCCTAAAGGGAAATATTAAGAAACTGGGGTATATCTCTGAGGTCAAATCCGTGATTTCGGAATTTACACAATATGATATCGGGGAAGAAGAACTGGATGATATGATAGATTCGCTGGATGAAGAATCCAGGTTATATTATAAATTAAAAGACATCCGGCTTTTATATGATGGTTTTCAGGATTATTTAAGAGAACGTTATATCACAAAGGAAGAGTTGTTAGATGTGCTGAGCCGAGAAGTTAGAGAATCAGAGCTTTTAAAGAACAGCACAGTGGTACTGGATGGATTTACAGGCTTTACACCGGTGCAGAACAGGCTGATTCTGGAGCTTATGAAATATTGTAAGGGTGTATGGATAACGGTTATCATGGATGAAAGGGAGAATCCATATTCTTACAGACATCCATATCAGCTGTTTGGACTGAGCAAGCAGATGGTGACAACATTAATCAGTCTGGCGAGGGAAGAACACATTGCGGTAGAGGAACCGGTCTGCCTGTATGGATATCCGGTAAAGCGTTTTGAGAAAAATAAAGAGCTGGCATTTCTGGAGCGGAATATTTTCAGATATGGAGCAGGAACATATGAAAAAGAAGTGAAAAATCTTGGAATTCATGTGGCGCGAAATCCGGGAGAAGAAGCAATGGCTGTAGCAGAAGAGATCAGGAAACTGGTAAGAAAAGAAAGATACCGTTATCGTGAGATTGGTGTCATAGTCAGTGATATGAATGTATATGGAGACTATCTGGAACAGGCATTTGAAACATATGGAATTCCTGTATTTATGGATCATAAGAGAAGTATTCTGCTGAATTCATTTGTAGAATACCTGAGAAGTCTTCTGAATATGGCAGAGAAGAATTTCTCTTATGAAAGTGTATTCCGTTTCCTGCGGACGAATCTTGCAGGATTTAGTTATGAAGAGGTCGATGAACTGGAAAATTATGTGATCGGACTCGGAATCCGGGGCTATAAGGGCTGGCAGAACCGATGGATCCGTCGTATGAAAGGGATGGAAGAAGAGGAACTGGAGAGGCTGAATCATTATCGAGTACAAATGGTAGAAAAAGTGGATAATCTGATGTTTGTTTTAAAACAAAAGAGGAAAACCGTAAAAGATATTACCTTGGCAGTATATGAATTTATGGTTCAGGAGAATATTCAGGAAAGACTTAAGAAAACAGAAGAAGAATTTCACGAGGCAGGGGAACTGGCTCTGGCAAAGGAATATTCTCAGATTTACCGGATCATCATAGAGTTGTTTGATAAGTTTGTGGCACTTCTCGGAGAGGAACCGGTGGGCTTAAGTGAGTATTGTAAACTTCTGGATGCAGGTCTTGAAGAAGCAAGGGTCGGCGTTATTCCGCCAAGTGTAGATCAGGTGGTAGCCGGAGATATGCAAAGGACCAGACTGAAAGATATAAGAGCACTCTTTTTTGTGGGAGCCAATGACTGTTTCCTGCCGGGGGCGCTTTTAAGAACGGGACTTCTGTCTGAACGCGACAGAGAAAAATTCCGTCAGGCTGATCATGCGTTGTCTGCGGGAGGTAAAGAAAAAGCTTATGTCCAG
>ERZ779658.2662-NODE-2662-length-10224-cov-3.140328_pt1 | contig 10224 bp, 6 predicted proteins | sample MGYA00511485_ERZ779658 | MGnify/ENA primary metagenome ERZ779658 (study PRJEB29588, sample SAMEA2162182) | human gut metagenome | biome: human gut; feature: human-associated habitat; material: faeces | place: Denmark | collected 2008/2010 ... | reverse complement strand
GTGGTTGGTATAGGAAGATAAGAACTGGCTGATCAGATATCCGTGTCCGGCATGTACCTCAACAGCATCAAAGCCGGCTTCGCGTGCCAAGTTAACAGCCTGTCCGTAGGCTTTCGCCATCTCCGGCAATTCTTCCCTTTTCATGCCGCGTACAAATGTGGGAGAATATAAATTGAAGCCGGTAGAAGCTGAAACCGGGGTGGTCCCGCAAATCTTTTTATGAGACATATTTCCACAATGCCCTATCTGGATGCCGGCAGCCGCCCCTTCCGCATGTATCGCCCCGGTCACTTCACGCAAGCCGGAGATAATTTCCGGACGCAGCCACAACTGACGGTCAAAAGAAAGTCCGCTTTGCGTCACAGCTGCATAAGCAACAGTCGTCATCCCGACTCCGCCGGCAGCTACCGAACGGTGATAGTCGAGCAACATCTGCGAAGGAGCATTCCCCGGACACATGCTCTCAAAAGCGGCAGAGCGGATAGTACGATTCCGCAGCGTCAACGGACCGAAAGTGACAGGAGTAAAAAGTTTAGATTCCATAGTACGCTATTTTAAGTCAATATATAAAAGGAAATACACGTTTGCGCGCTCCCACCTCCGAACCGAATTCTTCGCGGTAACGATGCCATATCGCATTGGCGCGGGGAACGAGGTTGGCCATTGTCCACCAAAAGAATACAAGTCCGGAAAGCGAACAGGTAAGTATTGCCCAGCCTGCCCATTCGATAATCTCGCCCAGATAGTTGGCGGAAGTAACATAGCGGTACATGCCTTTTGAGGCAGATAATGACGGGTGTCACCCGGCTTGCGCAAGTGACGGATGATATAGTCCGAATGCCAGTTCATAAACATGCCTGCAAAAAAAAGCAGACTGCCCGTTATAAACCATGCAGAAGTAAACCACCCGGAGTGATACATCCCTTCGGGTGCCAGATAAAAAATCCATTCACCTTGCATATAGCCATTCAACAAATTAAAAAGAATTCCCATCAACATGATTGCCAACGGCATCTTGCTCTTTCCGGTCAGCAACAGAGGGAAGACGAAAGCACGCTGAAAATAATGAATCTGAAAAAACACAAAGAATGTTAGTATGACCGGATCAAAACGACGTTCCGAATGCATCCACATCCAGCACATGACCAGAAATACGGGAGCTTCCATCAGCACCCAAGCCAGCTTGTTGGAAATAGCGGCTCCCCAGGAAGCGGTGCGAAATATCCCGTAACCGGCTTTCACAAAGTAGAGGGCAATGAAAACAATCAGAGCTATCAGACTCATGACGCCCAAAAATAGATTAAAGGCAGCTATACTCATCTTGATTTTCTTTTGAGATTCACAAAAATAACAAAAAAAGAAAAGAATGGCCACAAAAATAACTCAAATAAAAAACAAATCAAACGACAACAGACTTCCGGCATTCTTTGTTTATTCATTAAAAATCAGCTATCTTTGCAGTTGATTATGAACTAAATAAAAAGAAAAAGCAATGGCAATGGAAATTAAAGCCATACCGACCTTAAAAGGAAAAGAAGCGGAACACTTCGTTAAGGCAGCGGACAAGGCTTATAAAAATCAAAACAAACAAGACTTCAGCAAACATGTGCTGGAAGCCCGTGCTGTGCTCAAAAAGGCTAAAATGTTATAAAACATGGGATTTCTTTTTGAGAAATGTACTTTTGCCGTACTTGATGAGGATACGATTAAAGAATGTGACCCTTTCTCATGTGGGCACCAAGACTTAGACGACTTCTTTCATAACGATGCTCCTCTCTATAATGCACAACTATTAGGAAAAAGTTACTGTTTTCGTTCAGATAAAAATCCTTCGGACATAGTGTGTGCCTTCACTGTTTCTAACGATAGTATCAGAGTAAATATCCTCCCCAACAGCAGGGAAAAGAAAGTTCAGAAAGACATTCCCCGAGCCAAACAAATGCGCCGCTATCCGGGTGTATTAATCGGCAGACTTGGAATCAATAAAGAATACAAGCATCAGGGTATAGGTAGTGATCTGATGACTTTCATAAAATCATGGTTCATTGATGCGGGAAACAAAACAGGGTGTCGCTTTTTAATTGTTGACGCTTACAATGAAAATATTCCTCTGAACTATTATCTGAAAAACGGTTTCAAATACCTTTTCTCTACGGAAGCGCAAGAAGTGGAATATACAGGCTTTGAAACCGGAACGCATCTAAAAACACGCTTAATGTATTTTGATTTAATAGACATTATGCCTTATCCCAATAATAGCAGCAAAGACTCAATCGACGGTAATTATTAAAATAACAAGTTTGTTCTCAACAGGTCACCTGTCCATAATCTCTCCTCCAGCAAAGGGAAAGATCATAGTTCACTGATATACAAAGAAATAGAATGTATAATTCCTCGTATGTAGAAACGCCCTTTTAACGCTGTGTTAAAAGGGCGTTTCTACATACGAGGCTGCGCCTTTTCTACCAACGATAAATGCCTTAGCCTCCATCGGGAGAGAAACACGACAGCCGCAAAGTGTTAAATGTTAATAGAACATCGGATGTTCTTTCTAAAAACAAGCCATTATTGCATAAAAAGGATTTGTTCTTATCAGCGTTTCTTAATGGGAATATAAGCCAAATCATCAAGAACATTTTTATAAGCCGGACGGATAATGCGTTTGCCTTCGAAGTTCAATTCTTCATTGCGGTGCGCACACCAGCCCACGATACGGGCCATGGCAAACAGCGGAGTGAAAATCTCCTGCGGCAAGCCGATCATCTCATAGACAAAGCCCGAATAGAAATCGATATTGCTGGACACCGTCTTTCCGTTGTTCTTTACCCGCCCGAAGGTAGCGATGGCACGCTCTTCAAGTAGTTCGAGGAAAGCAAATTCTTCTTCTTTCCCTTTTTCACGGGCGAGGTCGCGAGCCAGTTCTTTCAGCAGCAGCGCGCGAGGGTCAGAAATCGTATAGACAGCATGACCGATACCGTAAATCAGTCCGGTCTTATTATATACTTCTTTATTCAGCATCCGTGTGAAATAAGTATCTATTTCGTCCACGCTTTTCCAGTCTTTGATGTTTTCCTGCAAATGATGGAACATGTCGGCAACCTGAATATTCGCGCCTCCATGAAGCGGACCCTTCAACGAACCGATACCTGCGGCGATTGCCGAATACGTATCCGTCCCTGTGGAAGAAGTAACGCGAACCGTGAAAGTCGAGTTATTACCACCACCATGTTCCGCCTGTAGAATCAACAGCAAGTCGAGCGTACGGGCATCCAGTTCCGTATAGTCTTTTTTAAGCATATAGAGGAAATTCTCAGCGATGGACAGCTTTTCCTGCGGATGGCGGATGTGCAGCGAACGTCCGAATGTAGCATGGCGAAGCATATTATAAGCATACGCAATGATAGTGGGGAACTTGGAGATAAGGTCAATGCTCTGACGCATCAGGTTATCCCGCGAAGTATCATCGGCATCGGGGTCGAAACGGTACATTTCGAGCACACTACGCGACAGGATATTCATGATATTATTTCCTTCCAGCTCGATAATATTCATTTTCGTCTTCTGTTCGAGCGCCATATTGTCGTTAATCAGTTCGCCGAATGAAGCCAGCTCTTCCTTGTCCGGCAGGCGACCGGAAAGCAGCAGATAAGCCACCTCTTCGAAGCCGAAACGTTTCTCTTTGATGATGGCATGAGAAATATCCTCCACGTCGTAGCCCCGATAGAACAACTTTCCCGGAATAGGTTTCAGTCCGCCGCCGGGGACCCGTTCGTAACCTACTACATTACCTATTTTAGTGAGACCTACCAACACGCCGGTGCCGTCTTCATTACGCAGTCCGCGTTTCACATCAAACTTGGGGAACAATTCATTGTCGATCCGGGTAGCCTCTTTCATCTCCTCGGAGAGTTTGTAAATCAAATACTCTTTCTTCATAATACTTCGTTTTTAATCGTTACATTTACTTTTCGATTCTTTCCACAATTTCGCGTGTGAAAGCGGTAGTAGACAGGGAGCTACCTCCCGGCATAAAGCGAGCCAGATCGTGCGTGGCACGGGCATCGAGGAAACTTTGTTCCAAAGCCTTTTCGATAAGGACAGCCGCTTCTTTCCATCCCATGTATTCAAGCATCATCACTGCCGAAAGAATAATAGAACAAGGATTCACGATGTCCTTTCCGGCAATGTTCGGGGCAGTTCCATGCGTCGCTTCAAAAATGGCATGCCCCGTTTTATAGTTGATATTTGCTCCCGGAGCAATGCCGATGCCGCCTACCATTGCAGCCAATTGGTCGGAAACGTAGTCTCCGTTCAGGTTCAGGGTAGCTATCACGGAATATTCCTCGGGAATCAGTAACGTATTTTGCAGGAAAGCGTCGGCGATGCAGTCCTTTATCACCAGTCTGCCGTCTGCCAGAGCATCGCCAAACTCACGTTGCGCCAGTTCATAACCCCATTTTTTGAAGCCTCCTTCGGTGAACTTCATAATGTTTCCCTTGTGCACCAAAGTCACAGAAGGCAGGTGATGGTCGAGGGCATACTGACAAGCGGCCCGCACAAGGCGTTCCGTGCCTTCACGGGAAACGGGTTTCACTCCAAAAGAAGAGGTCTCCGGGAAACGGATTTTCGTCACTCCCATCTCATTTTTCAGAAACTGACAGAACTTTTCGGCTTCGGGAGTACCTGCCTCCCACTCGATGCCTGCATAGATATCTTCCGTATTTTCACGGAACACGCACATATTCACCTTTTCCGGAGCTTTCACCGGAGAATGAACGCCTTGATACCAACGAACAGGACGCAGACAGACATACAAATCCAACGTTTGGCGCAAAGCTACGTTCAAAGAACGGATTCCACCGCCGACAGGAGTTGTCAACGGTCCCTTGATGCCAATCAGATATTCCTGAAAAGCCTTCATCGTTTCATCCGGCAACCACGAACCTGTCTCGTTAAAAGCGCGTTCGCCCGCCAGCACTTCTTTCCATTCAATCCGGCGTTTGCCACCGTATGCTTTCTGAACAGCCGCATTCACAACGGCTTGCATCGACGGAGTCACTTCGGCTCCTACTCCATCTCCGGTAATATAAGGTACGACAGGCACATCGGGCACTAAAAGCGTACCATCTTTTTGCATGGTTATTTTGCTCATTTCTATCTTTTTAATTATCTGGCATTCAATGCAGAACCGGCACGGAACCAAGCGATCTGCTGTTCGTTGTATGTATGTTGCGCTTCAAAACTCTCTTTCGTGCCGTCTTCGTGATGAAGAACGATGGTCAGATTGCGCCCCGGTGCAAAATCTATCAGGCCAATGACCGAAAGGAGATCGTGCTCCTGTATCTTGTCATAATCCGCTTTGTCTGCAAACGTAAGAGCAAGCATACCCTGCTTTTTCAGGTTCGTTTCGTGAATACGGGCGAAGCTCTTGGCAAGAATCACACGCACATTGAGGAAACGGGGCTCCATAGCGGCATGCTCGCGACTGGAACCCTCGCCATAATTTTCTTCGGCCACGACGATAGAAGGCACTCCTTCGGATTTATACATTTTGGCTGTGCCGGAAACGGTCCCGTATGTATTTGTCGAACGGTTCCACACGTTATTGGTCTCTCCATTGAACGCATTCACGGCTCCCATCAACATATTATCCGAAATATTCTCCAGATGTCCGCGGAAACGCAGCCACGGCCCTGCCATCGAAATATGGTCGGTAGTGCATTTGCCCTGTGCCTTCATCAGCAGAGGCATATTGAGTATATCTTGTCCGTCCCACGCCGGGAAAGGAGTCAGCAATTGCAGGCGCTGCGATTCCGGGTTGACATTGATCGCTGTTTTTGCTCCACCGGGGGCGATATAGCCTTCATCACCGGAAGCAAAGCCCCTTAATGGCAGCTCGTCTCCTACCGGTTCTGTCAGTTTCACCTTCTCGCCGTCATGGTTCATAAGCCTGTCTTTCAAAGGATTGAAACATAAGTCACCGGCAATTGTCAGTGCCATCGCCAGTTCGGGAGAAGCGACAAAGGCATACGTATTCGGATTGCCGTCCGCACGCTTGGCAAAGTTACGGTTGAAAGAAGTAACAATTGAATTCTTTCGCGTCGGGTCGTCCGTGTGGCGTTTCCACTGACCGATGCAAGGTCCGCAGGCATTTGCCATAATGACGGCTCCGATTTCCGTAAAGGTATCCATCATTCCGTCTCTTTCGGCAGTAGCGCGTATTTGTTCGGAACCCGGATTGATGATCAGCGGAGCAGCTACACTCAGATTCTTTTCCTTTACTTGCCTTGCCAACGAAGCGGCACGGCTCAAGTCCTGATAAGAAGAGTTGGTACACGAACCGATCAGTCCGACTTCCATTTTACGCGGATAGCCATTCAGCAATACTTTTTCTGCAAATTCAGAGATAGGTGTAGCAGCGTCCGGTGTGAAAGGTCCGTTGATGTAAGGTTCAAGCGTGGACAAATCGATGTCGATGACACGGTCGTAGTACTTATCCGGTTCATCCGTTACTTGCTCATCCGCACGGAGTTCACAGTCAACGGCCTCTGCCAGTTCCACGACACGATCTCTGCCGGTAGCCCTCAGATAAGTAGCCATGCGCCCGTCGAACGGGAAAAGTGAAGTGGTAGCTCCCACTTCGGCACCCATATTGCAAATGGTCGCTTTGCCGGTAGCCGACAAAGAAGCCGTTCCCGGTCCGAAATATTCGATGATGGAATTGGTTCCTCCTTTTACGGTCAGAATCCCCGCGAGTTTCAGAATCACATCTTTCGGAGAAGTCCAGCCACTCAGTTTTCCGGTCAGGCGGACACCGATTATTTTCGGCATTTTCAGCTCCCACTCCATGCCCGTCATCACGTCTACGGCATCCGCGCCGCCTACGCCGATAGCTACCATGCCCAGTCCTCCGGCATTCGGAGTATGTGAGTCGGTTCCCACCATCATTCCACCGGGAAAAGCGTAATTCTCGAGCACTACTTGGTGAATGATGCCGGCCCCCGGTTTCCAGAAACCGATACCGTAGCGAGAGGATACATCGCGCAAAAAGTCGTAAACTTCTTCGTTTGTTTTGGTTGCAGTAGCGATATCTTCTTTCGCTCCTTTGTATGCCTGTATCAAGTGATCACAGTGCACAGTGGAAGGAACAGCTACTTTTTCTTTTCCTGCATTCATGAACTGAAGCAATGCCATCTGAGCAGTCGCATCCTGCATGGCAACACGGTCGGGACGGAAATTTACATAGTCTTCACCCCGCTTGTAATTTTTCAAGTCACCCTCATTGAATAAGTGAGCATACAGAATTTTCTCGGCTAACGTCAAAGGCCGTTTCAAAACAGCCCGTACGTGTTCTACTTTTCCTTTATAAGCAGAATAAAAAGCCTCTAACATAGTCAAATCATACACCATATTGCTTTTGTTTTTTTAGTCTATCTATAAAAATAACGAACGGCATTCGAGGAATGTTTAACAAAATGAAATATATTTTCGTCTCAGGAAGAAGATTTATTACCTTTGCACCTATTATGAGTAATCATCCGAAAAGTCCAATCATCGACCTTCAACAACAGCAACTCCTGCTACGCATGGAGTATGAATACGAAAAGGAGGAATTCAAGCGGCAGACTGAAACAATGGGAGTCGCCCGCAAAGTAAAACGTGGTCTTTGTTGGTATCCCGCCTCTCCCGGTCGAAGTTACTACAATTCTCTGAATCAACTTGTAATAGATATTACACGAACCGAAAATAAAGAAATCGAGCACTCCTTCGAATTCGGTCGTCCCGTCTGTTTTTTCCGGCAGTCCTTTGATGGAAAAGTGAGTTATATGAATTTCATTGCAACGGTCAGTTATGCTGACGAAGAGCGGATGGTAGTCGTACTTCCCGGAGCAGGCGCGTTGATGGAGCTGCAGACAGAAGATGTGCTGGGAGTACAACTTTATTTCGATGAAACTTCTTATCGTGCCATGTTCGAAGCACTGGAAGATACCATCCGTGCCAAAGGAAACCGCCTTGCCGATCTACGGGATACATTGCTGGGAACACAAAAACCCGGATTTCGTGAATTGTACCCCGTCCGCTTTCCGTGGCTCAACAGTACGCAGGAAACGGCTGTAAATAAAGTATTATGTACGCGCGATGTCGCCATTGTCCACGGTCCTCCGGGAACCGGAAAGACTACCACTCTCGTGGAAGCGATTTACGAAACGCTTCACCGCGAACCGCAAGTGCTGGTCTGCGCTCAAAGTAATACTGCTGTGGACTGGATCTGCGAGAAACTGGCAGACCGGGGAGTAGCCGTACTTCGTATTGGCAACCCCACGCGTGTAAACGACAAAATGCTCTCTTCTACCTACGAACGCCGCTTTGAAAGCCATCCGGCATACCCCGAACTCTGGGGAATCCGTAAATCAATCCGTGAAATGGGTAGCCGGATGCGTCGGGGAAGTTATTCCGAAAGGGAAGGTATGCGCAGCAGAATGAGCCGTCTCCGCGACCGTGCCACGGAACTGGAAATCTTAATCAATGCCGATCTTTTCGACAGTGCCCGTGTGATAGCTTCTACTCTGGTCAGCAGCAACCATCGTTTGCTCAACGGACGGCGCTTTCCCACTCTGTTTATAGATGAAGCCGCCCAGGCACTCGAAGCTGCCTGTTGGATCGCCATCCGGAAAGCGGACCGCGTAATCCTTGCCGGAGATCATTGCCAACTTCCTCCTACAATCAAATGTATCGAAGCTGCCCGTGGCGGACTGGATCACACTTTGATGGAAAAAGTCGTGCAGCAAAAACCTTCTGCCGTTTCGCTGCTCAAAGTGCAATACCGGATGCATGAGGCAATCATGCGCTTTCCTTCCGAATGGTTCTACAACGGGGAACTGGAAGCCGCACCGGAAGTGCGCAACCGGGGTATTCTTGATTTCGACACTCCCATGAACTGGATAGATACCTCGGAAATGGATTTCCATGAGGAATTTGTAGGCGAAAGTTTCGGACGCATCAACAAGCAGGAAGCCAACTTATTGCTGCAGGAACTGGAAGCTTATATTAACCGGATCGGCAAAACACGCATATTGGACGAGCGTATCGACTTCGGTCTGATTTCTCCCTACAAGGCACAAGTGCAATACTTAAGAAGCAAAATCAGAGGAAACAGCTTTCTACGCCCTTTTCGCAGCCTCATCACAGTCAATACGGTCGATGGCTTTCAAGGGCAGGAACGGGATGTCATCTTTATCAGCCTCGTACGGGCAAACGAAGATGGACAGATCGGCTTTCTCAATGATTTAAGACGAATGAATGTTGCCATTACCCGCGCCCGGATGAAACTTGTAATTCTGGGAGATGCAACGACTCTTGCCCAACATCCATTCTACCGTAAACTGATGCAATATATCCGTCAGTCCGGAACCCCTGTTTGAGCTCCATACTGTACGGAAATGAAGAATGAAGAATTGGCTGCGCTATCACGCTGCAAAGTAATTCTTCATTCATCATTCAAAACCGTACCGAAAGAAACAAACTGAAAACGACCGAGATTTCGGATTGATCCCCTATTTCATATAGAGAAATCAACGGGTCCGAGTTGCTTCTACATAAAGAGTTTTTCGGGCATTCTATTGTCATCTGTCAGCTTTTAGTGTTTAAACATCTACAAAACAGGCGTTTATATCATGACAATAAGACCTGATAATAAGGCTGACAGTAGAAAAACAGGCGTTTTATTGTCAGCCCATTACCCAAAGATAAATCCTGCAATTTAAATATCCTCTCCTTCTCCTTGTATTTTTTGAGCGCTCACTTTGCTCATGACAACCAATCAAAGCAGTTGTGCCATACCGGTAAAACAGTTGTGCCAACGTAGTGACACAACCGTGCCAACACGATGGCACAACTGTGCCAAGCCTTTGGCACAACCGTTTCCAATAGAAGAAACAACAGTTCCAAGCAAGGAAACGACAATTCCATAAACACGAAACAACAGCTTTCTACAGATGAGCAAGCAAAAACATCCGCCCTGTCATTTATCCCCTTCAAGATTCGCAAGAATAAGAGAAATCATTGATGCCTCCTATCAGAATTGAAAAAAAAGGCTGACAATAAAACGCCTGTTTTCTATTGTCAGCCTTATTATCAGGTCTTATTGTCATGATATAAACGACTGTTTTGTAGATGTTTAAATACTAAAAGCTGACAGATGACAATAGAATCTACTTAATTCTC
>ERZ779658.2653-NODE-2653-length-10242-cov-2.132129_pt1 | contig 10242 bp, 7 predicted proteins | sample MGYA00511485_ERZ779658 | MGnify/ENA primary metagenome ERZ779658 (study PRJEB29588, sample SAMEA2162182) | human gut metagenome | biome: human gut; feature: human-associated habitat; material: faeces | place: Denmark | collected 2008/2010 ... | reverse complement strand
GTTTTTAAATCATGTGCCAGAAAAAGCAGGACATCATTTTTCCTCTGCTCAATCTTTTCTGCCTCTTCCTCCTGGCTCCTTAATGTCTCTTTAATCTCATTGAGACGATCCTCGATTGGTTTTAACTCCGTAATCAGCCGGATTGGCTGGTCAGACGCAGAAATAATATTTTCAATCCCATCTTCTACCTGTTCCAGATAACGCGTCATTTTTGAAAGTGCCACATAAAAAAACAACGAAAATAAAAGTAAAAAACCGAGGATCATAAAGAACACTTTATTATTGCCGATCCACTGCCAATACAAAGATGTTGCGGTCTCTTCACTCACATGAAAAGCTTCCAATATTCGCAAAAAGCCATTGGCAAAGCTGTCATTATAAATACCATCAATAAAATACTCCAGAATAAATCTGCCAACCAGCACCGTCAGGGCCGTAATAAAAACCGTCTGAAGCAATATGCTCAGTTTTAATTTTCTGTAATTATTCTTCAATTTTGTATCCCACTCCCCAGACAGTCTTGATAAGATCTGATTTTCCAGTCGGTTTACTCAATTTCTCACGCAGATGCCGGATATGTACCATCACCGTATTGTTGCTGTTCTTCAGATACTCTTCATGCCAGACCTCTTCAAATAATCTTTGTGAGCTGATCACCTTTCCGCGATTCTCACAAAGAATCCACAGAATCTCAAATTCCGTCGGTGTCAGCGGAAGAGACTGCTCATTATAGATGCATTCATGGGATTCTTTATTTAACAAGAGTCCTGCAAAATCAATGATATTCTCAGAATCACTTTTCTTACCATCGTTGTACTGCGTGTATCTGCGCATCTGTGCTTTCACTCTCGCTACCAGCTCCAGCGGGTTGAATGGTTTCGGAATATAGTCGTCAGCCCCCATCGTAAGCCCAGTGATCTTGTCCCGGTACTCCGTCTTCGCGGTCAACATAATCACCGGAAATGTGTATTTCTCACGGATCTTTCTCAGAATCGTGAAACCGTCAATATCCGGCAGCATCACATCCAGGATCGCCAGATCCACTTTTGTCTTCTCAATACATTCCAATGCTTCCTGCCCTGTGTAAAATTTCAAAACATGGTATTCATTTTGCAGATATAATTCTACGACATCCGCAATTTCTTTTTCATCATCTACAACTAAAATATTCATATTTCACTTTTCCTTTCCGTATATAGAAAGATTTGCGCTATAAAACAGCAGACCGGAAAACACACCCTTTTGATGCAGTTCCCGGTCCCCTTTTTCTTCATTCTTCTTTTTTACAGTTCGCAGTTATTCACAGTTCTTGGGAACGGAATTACGTCACGAATGTTGGACATTCCTGTAAGATACATTATGCATCTCTCAAATCCAAGTCCGAATCCTGCATGTCTTGTAGAACCATATTTTCTCAGATCAAGGTAGAATCCATAATCTTCTTCCTTAAGTCCAAGTTCTTTCATTCTTCCAAGAAGCTTGTCATAATCATCCTCTCTCTGGCTTCCTCCGATGATTTCTCCGATTCCCGGTACAAGACAGTCTACAGCTGCTACTGTCTTACCATCTTCGTTCATCTTCATATAGAAAGCTTTGATTTCCTTCGGATAATCTGTAACGAATACAGGACGTTTGTATACCTGCTCTGTCAGATAGCGCTCATGCTCTGTCTGAAGGTCGCATCCCCAGGATACTTTATAATCAAACTTATCATTGTTCTTCTCAAGGATCTCTACTGCCTCTGTATATGTTACACGCGCAAAGTCAGAGTTCACTACATTATGAAGTCTGTCAAGAAGTCCTTTATCAACGAAAGAGTTGAAGAAGTTCATCTCTTCCGGTGCATTCTCAAGTACATAGTTGATCACATACTTCAACATAGCCTCAGCCAGTTCCATATCATCTTCAAGATCTGCAAATGCGATCTCCGGCTCGATCATCCAGAACTCTGCCGCATGTCTTGTTGTGTTAGAGTTCTCTGCACGGAATGTCGGTCCAAATGTATAAATATTACGGAATGCCTGTGCATAAGTCTCTCCGTTAAGCTGACCACTTACTGTAAGGCTTGTCTCTTTTCCAAAGAAATCCTGTGTATAATCTACAGTTCCATCCTCATTCTTTGGAACATTATCCATATCCAGTGTTGTAACACGGAACATCTCTCCTGCACCCTCACAGTCACTTCCTGTGATCAGCGGAGTGTGCACATATACAAATCCTCTGTCCTGGAAGAACTGGTGAATCGCATATGCTGCCAGAGAACGAACTCTGAATACAGCCTGGAATGTGTTTGTTCTCGGACGGAGATGAGAAATTGTTCTAAGATACTCAAAACTGTGACGCTTCTTCTGCAGTGGATAATCTGGCGCAGATGCTCCTTCGATCACAACCTCTTCTGCCTGGATTTCAAATGGCTGCTTAGCCTGTGGTGTCGCTACCAGTGTACCCTTAACAATGATTGCTGCTCCTACATTCAGCTTGGAAACCTCAGCGAAGTTCTCCATCTTATCATGATATACAATCTGTAATGTATCAAAATAAGATCCATCATTCAATACGATAAATCCGAATGTCTTAGAATCTCGAATGCTTCGAATCCAGCCTCCAACTGTTACCTCTTTGTCCAGATATCCCTCTCTGTTCTTAAATAACTCACGAATTGTTGTCAGTTCCATACCATTTACTCCTTCAAATAATTCTTCTATCTTTTTCTATTATCAGAATCTTCAAACAGATGCCTCCCGGCAGTCTTAACAGTTATTATAACACTCCAGGAGCGCAGAGTAAATAAGAAACAACTGATATCACTATGTATTTCATCTATTTTCTCAATTTTTCCAGTTCTGCCCTCAACCGGATCAGTTCCTTTTCTGTCTCCAGCGATTCTTTCTCCGCTTTCAGTGTTTCCCTTTCCTGCTTTATTGCTTTTACTTTTTCCCTTTCCTCTCCAAGAGCCTCATCCAACTCGTCAATCATTAGTTTTACTGTATTACGATCCAATATTTCCAGTTCTTTTGAAAACATCCCCATCATCCTTTCGCTGTTCCGGCAGATGTTATAGATTTCTTCATAAATGTCCTTTGAAAAACTCTTGAAAACACTATTACTTTTTTTATGTCTCGATAATGAAACTTTTTTCCTAATTCTCTTCTTACTCTTTTATACTGTCTTAATAACATATCAGCCGAATAACATGCACTACGCTCCCCTGGAAAAAGATATCCGATAGTGTTTCTCCTTCTGTTTTTTACTCCCGGCCAGAAGTAGATATAGAATAATTTGATGCACTTGAAATTTCAATGTGTTTTTTGTTCGTAACTCATCTTTTTTGTTGATAAAATGAGGATATCTTTTTTCTACACAAAACAATATTTTTCTAAAATTTTCCAGGTGAATAACTTTATAAACATATTTTGCATAATTACTATTGCTTACGGATGCTTATAAACCGTACAAATAACTGTCCTAAAGCAATAAAAATCTCGAATTTTGTATCTATATATAAACATGCCTTTCCTCTCTTGAAATCCAATATTTTCTAGTATAAAATATTCTCGTTAAATTCTTGACGAATAGCAATATAACAACGGCAGTTCTCTTACTGTGTTACCATTCACAGCAGGAGAGCTGCCGAATTACAAAAGAATAAGGAGTTATATCATGGACAATCATTTTAACACTCCCGCAGAAGTCATTGATCTGAGTATCAAGGCCTGCGAGAACAAAACCCGTCTTCCACTTGGAAAAATGATTCTGCTCGGCATCATGGCCGGTGCGTTTATTGCTTTCGGCGGTGCCACAAGCAGCACAGCAGCACACGCAGTAGAAAATGTTGGCGTAGCAAGAGCTCTTGCCGGATGTATCTTCCCTGTCGGACTGATGCTCATCGTATTTCTTGGCGGCGAACTTTTTACCGGAAACTGTCTAATCATCATGGACGTGTTTGACAAACGTGTCACATGGGGCGGATTATTCCGAGATCTTTTCATCGTATTTTTCAGTAACCTGATCGGTGCTCTTTGCGTGGATCTACTCATTGTATACAGTGGAAACCTGAACTACTCAGGCGGACTTCTCGGTGCTTATACAATCAAAGTTGCTGTTGGAAAGATCGCAATTTCACCACTGCAGGGAATCACTTCCGGAATCTTATGTAATATCCTGGTATGTCTTGCAGTACTGATGGCTACTTCCGCAAGAGATATTGCCGGTAAGGTATGGGCAATTTTCTTCCCAATCTGTGCCTTCGTAGTCGGCGGATTCGAACACTGCGTTGCCAATATGTTCTATATCCCGGCTGGTATCCTTGCTTCACTTAATCCGGCTTATGTTGCGAAAGCAGAAGAAGCTTACGGAATTACAGCTGAACAGATTGCGACACTGACACCACTTCACAGCCTTGCGAACTTTATTCCGGTTACACTTGGAAATATGCTCGGTGGTATGATCTTTGTCGGACTTCCGCTGTATCTGATTTATAAAAAGAACTGGGAAAATAAATAAGGACTGTTTTAAAGAAAAACTCATGTGAATCTCTTCTAACGAACTCACATGAGTTTTTTCTATCTCTGAGATTGTTGGCGTAGGTGCTCAAAAAAAGAACCTGAAACAAATCAGTTTCAGGTTCTTCAGAGGCGCAGACCGGATTTGAACCGGTGAATCAGGGTGTTGCAGACCCACGCCTTACCGCTTGGCTACTGCGCCGTATTTATTTAACTATTAAAGTATAGCAAAATACATGCAGTACGTCAATGGTGTTTTCTTTGATTTTTAACTTCATTATTCAACTTCTACAGGAATGAATGAAAATGTTGTCACATCAAACAATCCCATGTCTGTCAGCTTAATCTCCGGAATTACTGCAAGTGACATAAAGCACAGTGTCATTACCGGCTCCACATCTCCACAGATTCCAAGTTCTTCGTATGCTTTTTCATGAATGTCTGTTAATTTCTGATCTACCCATTCTCCGCTCTGATCACTCATCAGTCCGGCAATCGGCATTGGCATGCTCTCGATCACTTTTCCTTCCTTCACAAGAACAATACCACCTTCCTGCTCGATCAGACTGTTCACGGCAAATTCCATCTCTTCATCATTAACTCCAACAACAATGATGTTATGAGAATCGTGAGCCACTGAAAGTGCTACAGCACCTTCTTTGATTCCGTATCCTTTCAGGAATCCACAAGCTACATTTCCTGTTCCCTGATGACGCTCAACAACAGCTACTTTTACAAGATCAACTTCTGGATTTCTTACGAACTCTCCATTTGCATCCAACTCAATCTCTGCTGTATCTTTCGCTGTTACAACTCCACCCGGAAGAATCTTGATTACATTTACTTTGTTTGATTTCAAATTCATTTTAAATTTCTCTTTGGAGAAATCTTTTACGATCACACTTCCCTTAACGGAAGAAATATCACATTTTTTGATCTCCGGCAGATATTTTCCTTCTTCTGCCACCAGAGCACCTTCTACAAATACACGGTTTACATGGAAATCTTTCAGATCATCCAGAAGAACAACATCCCCACGGTATCCCGGTGCAATTGCTCCTCTGTCTTTCAGGTCAAAGCATTCTGCTGCGTTAAGTGTTGCCATACGAATTGCTGTCACAGGATCAAGACCTTCCTCTACACAGATACGCAAATGATTATCAAGATGTCCTTCGTGAAGGATTGTCTTCGGCTGACGGTCATCAGAACAGAGCAGGCATCTTCTGCTGTTCTCTGCTGTCACACCTTTAAGCAGTGTTCGAAGGTTATGGCATGCTGATCCCTGACGAAGCAAAATGTACATTCCTCTCTCCAATCGATCACTCATCTCTTCTACGGTAGAACATTCATGATCAGCTGCGATTCTTGCTGCGGCATATGCATTCAGCTCTTTTCCTGTGATTCCAGGTCCATGTCCATCAATAAATTTGCCTTCCTGTTTTGCTACAATGATCTTATCCAGATCACTGTCTGCCGCATTGATCACACCCGGGAAATTCATGAACTCACCAAGTCCGGCAATTCCTTCTCTTGTGATTGGCTCTTTCATTGCTTCTGCATCGATCACCGCACCTGAGTGCTCGAATGGTGTAGCCGGTACACAGGATGGAAGCTCATATTTTACATCAAGCACTGTGTTCTCAGCTGCTTTCATCATATAGTCCAGACCGGCGATTCCACATACATTTACGATCTCATGTGGGTCTGCCATAATTGTTGTTCCTCCATGTGGAACTAACAGGCGTCCAATCTCTTCAGGACTTACATAAGAAGATTCAATATGGATGTGGCTGTCGATAAATCCTGGCGCTGCATATCTTCCTTCTGCATCAATCACTTTCACGCCTTCATACTCACCGATACCTGCAATCTGATTACCTGAAAATGCAATGTCTCCTTCCTGGATCTTTCCTGAAAATACGTTTACAATCTTACAATTTTTAATCACCAGATCTGCCGGAATTCTTCCTGCAGCTGTATCAATAAGTTTCTTTAATTCCACCTTCATTGTTGCTACGTCTTTCACGTCAGAAGTCCTCCTCTTTATTTTTCGTCTGAATCCTCTTTGCTTTTAAATGGAATCACTTCGCATTCATTTAAAGCTTCTTCGTCTTCGTCTGAATCTTCTTCGTCATCTTCTTCGTCATCTTCTTCCTCAAGAAAGCTTTTGATTTTTGATAAACAAATTTTGATTTTCCTAAACGAATTTTCACCCTTTACATCGGTTTCATCTTTCTCTGCATCCGGCACAAAATTCTCTGATGACTCTTCCTCTGTGTCCTCTGTAATCACAGGCATCGCGATTGTCTCACCCAAAGCTTCGGACTCTTCTGAGCTATCTCTGTTTTCGGTCACTGCCTCTGTTTCAGTCGCCGTATTTATTTCTGTAATTCCTTCTGTCTCAGCCGTTTCATTTATTTCAGATGTTACATCTGTCTCAGCTTCTTCTGTAGTTGCATCTGTCTCAACTGCTCCTTCTGCTTCTGTAGTCAGATCTGCATCCTTCTTCTCTTCTGTTTCGTCTGTTCCATTAATTCCTTCTAACAGCGCATCAACTGTCTTCTCTTCCTCTGACACTTCTTCTACTTCTGCCTCTGGCTTTGGTTCACACGGCATCCCCACTGTAAAGCAGCTTCCGGATCCCAGGATACTTTCTGCATCCACCCATCCATCGTGTACTTCAGCAATCCATTTTACAACAGAAAGTCCCAGTCCAAAATGACCTTCTCCGGCACCTAAAGGATCTCCTCTGAAAAACCGATCCCATACGTGCGGCAGATCCGTCTCCGAAATTCCAATTCCCGCATCTGCAATCTTACAGGTAAATTCACTGCCTTTGCTTTCAACAACAACTTTGATCAGTCCAATCTCCCGGCTATAATCAATGGAATTCTCCAGCAGATTTAACAACATCTTCCGATAACAGTTCTCATCCACTTCTGCGTAGATCTCCGGTTCAATCTCATAGTCTATCTGCACCGGTTCATCTGCCTCCTGAAGTCTGCTGATCTGACCTTCTATAATTCCTGTTGTCAGTTCACTGATATTCATGCGTTTTTTATAAGCCGGCTGGCATCCCTGATCTGCCTTTGCAAAAAATGAGACTTCCTGAATAAAATCTGAAAGAATCTGTGCCTTCTTCTGCACCAGTTCAATCTGCCAGCGCTGACGCTGGGACAGTCGCCAGTCGCCAAGGCACCATGCGCTTCGTGTAAGGATCACACTGACCGGCATCCACATCTCCTGTACAACATTTTCTGCAAAATGTCCCTCCTCGCGCACATCCTCAAGTAATTCATTCAATGTCAGCTGCAGTCTCTCCAATTCCGCATCAGATTCTTCCAGTTCCAACTGTCTGGAGAAATCTTTTGTTCTACAGATTTCCGCCGCTGACTCTGCCATATCTGCAGTCCGTTTCAGAACCTCTCTTACCAGAAAGTATCCAATTGCAAGAGATGCGATGAAAACGATTGGAAGTACCACCTTCGCCATCGCTTTTGCTGACTGCGCATCTGTTCCACTTATCACTGTAGCAAGAAACAACGCAATGCCTGTTGCCACGAATATGCACCCTGTATATTTTAGTGTTAATTTTATTTTCAAAGATATTTTTTTCATTCGTACTCCTCCAATGGAATCTCTGACATTCCAAATTAGATTATAGCACATTTTAAAACAGTATGTTGTGAAATTCTTCTTAAATAAAAAGTTTTTATTATGCTTTTCCACCTTGTATTTCTCTCTGATTTGCCCTATCCTAAAAAGTAAATATATCAGCAAAAAAAGATTTTTAAAACAATTTGAAAGAAGGAAATATCTATGAACAATTCAGTTTCTCAAGAACTATTAAAATTTCTTCAAAAGAGTCCCACAGCGTTTCATGCAGTTCAACAGATGAGATCAGAGCTTCTTGCAGTTGATTTTACTGAACTAAAGGAAAATCAGCGTTGGAATATAGAATGCGGCAAACACTATTTTGTTACACGAAATGACTCTTCCCTGATTGCGTTTACAATTCCGGAAAATGGTATTGACAAGATGCACATTCTGACAAGTCATAGTGATTCTCCGACCTTTAAGATCAAAGAAAATCCGGAGATTGAAGTAGAAAAACATTATGTGAAATTAAATGTAGAAAAATATGGTGGCATGCTCTGTGCACCCTGGTTTGACCGTCCGCTCTCTGTTGCCGGACGCGTTATAATAAAAGATAAGACAAACGGACAATTCACGAGCAAACTCGTCAATATTGACCGGGATCTTGTTATGATCCCGAATCTCGCGATTCACATGAACCGTGAGATCAATAGCGGTTACAACTACAACGCACAGAAAGATCTTCTTCCGCTTTATGGCTGTGGTTCTCCTAAAGGAACTTTTATGGAACAGATTGCTGAAGCTGCCGGGGTAGAAAAAGATGAAATCCTTGGTCATGATCTATTCCTTTATAACCGACAGGAAGGTTCCATCTGGGGGGCTTCTGAAGAATTCATTTCCAGCGGCAGACTTGATGACCTGCAGTGTGCCTTCGCATCACTTCAAGGTTTTCTTTCTGGTGAGAAAAGAGACTGTATGGCTGTACACTGTGTTCTGGATAATGAAGAAGTTGGAAGCGGTACGAAACAGGGCGCCGCATCCACGTTCCTTTTTGACACACTGATCCGTGTTCACGAAGCACTTGGATATGATGGAGAAGATTATCGTGTCCATCTTGCAGACAGTTTTATGATCTCTGCGGATAATGCTCATGCGGTTCATCCAAACTATACAGAGAAAGCAGATCCGACAAACCGTCCTTACCTGAACGAAGGAATCGTGTTGAAATTCAATGCAAACCAGAAGTACTGTACGGACGCCGTATCTGCTGCCATGTTCCGCGACCTATGTAAGCGGGCAGATGTTCCGGTTCAGACATTTACAAACCGTTCTGATATGGCCGGTGGCTCTACCCTTGGAAATATTTCCAACACTCAGGTTGCGCTCAATACCGTTGACATCGGACTTCCGCAGTTGGCAATGCATTCCCCTTATGAGACTGCAGGTGTGAAAGATACAGAGTATCTGGTACGAGCTGCAAAAAAATTCTTCTGCTAGTAAAAGAAGGAGCAGGGATTTCATTATGACGAAATCCCTGCTCTTTATTTTTTACAAATGCTTTTTCAGCGCATCTACATAATAAGATGCATAACGACTGAAAATAATATTTTTCTTTTTAATAATACCGATCCTCATCGTTTTATCAACATCTAATGGCTTCGCTATAATACTGCTTCCATTTAATTTCTGGTCGATCACACCACTGCTTACTGTGAATCCGTTTAATCCGATCACCAGGTTAAATAAGGTTGCCCTGTCTCTTACCTGTATACTCTTCGGAAAATCAAGCATACTTATAAATTCTTCTGAAAAATAAAACGAATTATTATTTCCCTGTTCATAGACAAGATACGGATATGGCTGTAAATCTTCCATAGAAATCATTTCTTTCTCTGCCAGTGGATGATCTTTACAGATAAATACATGCGGTTCTGCAACAAACATTTCCTCAAATTTCAACTGATTATTCTTTATCAGCTTCAGAATCACATCTTCATTGTGTTCCGAAAGATAAAGAACCCCAATCTCACTTTTTCCGCTTGCCACATCTTCAATGATCTCGCCCGTCTGTGTCTCTCTTATAATAAAACTATACTGGTCTGCATCATATTCTTTGATCAGATCAACAAAAGCATTTACCGCA
>ERZ779658.2644-NODE-2644-length-10264-cov-3.035851_pt1 | contig 10264 bp, 5 predicted proteins | sample MGYA00511485_ERZ779658 | MGnify/ENA primary metagenome ERZ779658 (study PRJEB29588, sample SAMEA2162182) | human gut metagenome | biome: human gut; feature: human-associated habitat; material: faeces | place: Denmark | collected 2008/2010 ... | reverse complement strand
ATCTTCTTATTGTATGCGGACTTAATACCGCTTTGCGTATTTCTGATATTTTAAAACTTCGTTGGAAAGATGTATATAATGAAAGTCTGCTGTCTTTCAAATCTCATATTGATGTAAAAGAGAAGAAAACAGGAAAGAAAACGACTATTTTTATAAATGATAATTTTGAAGAACTATCAAATATTGATATTCATGAAGAAATAAAAAAAATTCAAACAGAATTTTATTTGAATCTTTGCTATATTTTAGATGATGTATATAGGAATGGAAAGAAAAGAGATATTTGTGAAAAAAATAGTATTATAAATGAAATTTATAAACAAAGAGATAAGGATAAAGCACATAAAGATAAAAATTATAAGAAGAATAGATATGATTCAATTTTTGAAATAATCACTATAATGAAAGGACAGATAGTTGCAACAAAAAAAGTATGCCAATCAAAATTGCCGTCTGTTATTACTTTAGATTTTGTTTCACATGATAAAAAATTATTTAGATTAATTCATCAAATAAATAAAAGTGAAGAGGAAAAAATAAAAAAAGAAAAGTATACTAATATATTAAATAAAGACAGAATTTCAAGAAAACTATTTAATGATACTGAAGAATATAAAAATTTAGAAGCAAAAGAAATACATAATTACGCAGTAGAAGTAAAAGATGGAATTAATTTATATGAAGGAATACAAGAGAGACAGGATGCATTAATAAAACTTAACTTGTTATTTAGTGGAAATATATGGGTCAGTTTTAACGAGAATAATAAGAATATTATAGAACAATTAGTAAAAAACGGTTTGATAAATGAATATGGAATGCCATTACCAATATCCAAAATGAATAAAGAAAAATTTGAATTGTTTAAAAAAATAACGAACGAAGGTGGAAAGAGTGAGTAAATTAGAAGAATTAATAAAACAATTATGCCCTAATGGAGTGAAATATAAAAGGTTAGATGAAGTGTTTGAAAGTTTTAATGGAATGACAGGGGTATCTAATAAATGGAAAGAAAATGGAAATTGTCAGTTTATTGAATATATGAATGCTTATAAAAATTTAAAGATAAATATAAAATTATTACCTTTTGCCACTGTGAAAAAGTTACAACAAAACACATTGCAAAAAGGGGATATATTATTAACGTGTGCATCAGAAACACCTGATGAATGTGCAGTCTCTTCAGTAATAGAAGATGAAATAAAAGATAATGTTTTTTTAGATGATCACTTATTTGGAATAAGAGTAAAAAAAGATATGAAAAGTGAAATAAATACTACATTTATAAATTATTATATGCATACAAACAATTTTAGAAAAAAAATAAATAAAGCGGTAAGGGGGGTGACGAGATTTTATATATCGATTGACGAGTTTATGAAAATTTGTATTCCTGTACCTCCGTTGGAGGTACAATGCGAAATTGTCCATATTTTGGACGATTTCACATTACTTTCAGCAGAGCTGAAAGCAAGACAAAAACAATTTTCTTATTATAGAGAATGTTTGGTAAACAATGGTGGTCATAAAATAAGATTAGATAAAATCGTTGACATATATTTAGGATTAACTCATACTCCTAAATATGTAACAAGTGGAATAAAATTTATATCTGCACAAAATACATCAAAAGATTATTTGGATTTGACAAATGTAAAATATATTTCTAGAGAAGAATATGAATCTATAACACAAAATGCAAAACCCAAAAAGGGAGATATCTTATTTACAAGAGTTGGTTCTAACCTAGGACATCCAGTCATTGTAGATACAGATGAAGAATTGTGTATGTTTGTTAGTTTAGGATATTTAAGAGTAAAAGATACTTCAAAAGTTTCTATTGATTATATTAAACATTGGATAAATACAGAAAATTTTTGGAATCAAGTCAGAAAGAATGTCCATGGTTCTGCAAAAGTAAATCTAAATACAGGCTGGTTATCAAAGTTTGAAATATCAATTCCTAATTTTGATGAACAGAAAAAAATTGTCAATATTTTAAATGTTTTAGAAAAATTATGCAACGACATTTCAGAAGGTCTACCAGCAGAAATAGAAGCAAGACAGAGACAATACGAATATTATAGGGACAAGCTATTAACATTTAAGGAGTTAAAAGTAAATGAATAAATATAACGTAGTAATGGAAATGAACGATTCCACAGTAGTAACAGAATATGAGCCAGTAAAAAGAAAATCAGACAGCTATCAAAGTGAGCAAGCATTAGAAAACGAATTTATAAGAATGCTTACAGAGCAAGGATATGACTATTTAGAAATTCACGATTCAGAATCATTAATAAAAAATCTTCGTACTCAACTAGAAATAGTAAATGATTATAAATTTACAGATAGCGAATGGGACAGATTTTTCAATGATTCTATCGCAAATAACAATGATGGAATAGTTGAAAAGACTAGAAAAATACAAGAAGATAATATTCAAGTTCTAAAAAGAGATGATGGAACAAGTAAAAATATAACTTTAATAGACAAAAAATGTATTCATAATAATAGACTACAAGTTATTAATCAATATGTAGAAAATACTGGAAACTATGACAATAGATATGATGTTACAATATTAGTAAATGGACTTCCTTTAGTACATATAGAATTAAAAAGAAGAGGAGTAGCACTAAAAGAAGCATTTAATCAAATAAATAGATATCAAAGAGATAGTTTTTGGGCTGGAAGTGGATTATATGAATATATTCAAATATTTGTAATTTCAAATGGTACAAGTACAAAGTATTATTCAAATACAACAAGAGAAAGTCACATAAAAGAACAAACATCAACAAGAAATAAAAGTAAAAAGACAAGCAATAGTTTTGAATTTACATCATATTGGACTGATAGCAATAACAAAGTAATATCTGATTTAGTTGATTTTACAAGAACATTTTTTGCAAAACATACAATTTTAAATATATTAACAAAATATTGTGTATTTACATCAGAAGAATTACTACTTGTAATGAGACCATATCAAATTGTTGCAACAGAGAGAATATTAAATAGAATTCAAGTAGCAACGAATTATAAGAAGATGGGAACAATTGAAGCAGGAGGGTATATTTGGCATACTACTGGATCTGGAAAAACATTAACATCATTTAAAACTGCACAATTAGCAAGTAAATTAGAATATATTGACAAAGTATTATTTGTTGTAGACAGAAAAGATTTGGACTATCAAACAATGAAAGAATATGATAGATTCCAAAAAGGAGCAGCAAACGGAAACAGAAGTACAAAAGTACTTCAAAAACAGTTAGAAGATACAACATCAAAAATAATAGTAACAACAATTCAAAAATTAAGTGAATTTGTAAAAAGAAACAAAAATCATCCAGTATATCAGAAACATCTGGTATTGATATTTGATGAATGTCATCGTTCTCAATTTGGAGATATGCACAAAATGATAGTACAAAACTTCAAAAATTATCATTTATTTGGATTTACTGGAACACCAATATTTGCAAAAAATGCAGGAAGAACAACAAATCCAGATTTCTGTACAACAGAGCAAGCATTTGGAGAAAAACTACATACATATACAATAGTAGATGCTATAAATGATGGAAATGTATTACCATTTAGAATTGATTATATAAACACAATAAAAGCCAAAGAAGGAATGACAGATAAAGAAGTAGAAGCAATAAATACGGAAGAAGCACTATCATCACCAGAGAGAGTATCAAATGTAGTTTCATACATAATAGAACACTTTGATCAGAAAACAAAAAGAAATTCATTTTATGATTTAAAAGGACAAAGAGTAAATGGATTCAACTCAATGTTTGCAGTAGCTTCAATACCAATGGCAAAAAAATATTATTTAGAATTTAAGAAGCAATTAGAAGAAAAACAAAAGGACTTAACAATTGCTACAATTTATTCTTATGCGCAAAATGAAGAAGATACTTCAGATGGAATATTAGATGACGAAGGATTTGAAACAGATTTATTAGATAAAAGCTCAAGAGAATTTTTAGACTTTGCAATAAACGAATACAATAAAAAATTCAAGACAAATTTCTCATCAGAAGGAAACGGATTCCAAGACTACTATAAAGATTTATCAGATAAAGTTAAACATAGAGAAATAGATTTATTAATAGTAGTAAATATGTTCTTAACAGGATTTGATGCTACTACATTAAACACATTATGGGTAGATAAAAATTTAAAACAACATGGACTAATACAAGCTTATTCAAGAACAAATCGTATATTAAATTCTGTAAAAACTTATGGAAACATTGTATGCTTTAGAAATTTACAAGAGGCAACAAATGATGCAATAGCGTTATTCGGGGATAAAAATGCAACAGGAATAGTATTATTGAAATCTTATGAAGATTACTATTATGGATATGAAGACGATAAGGGTAAAAAACAAATAGGATATGAAGAAAGAATAGCAATGCTATTACAAAAATATCCACTAGGAGTACAAATTGTCGGAGAAAAAGCAGAAAAAGATTTTATAGTATCAATAGGAAATATATTAAGATTAAGAAATATATTATCATCATTTGATAAATTTGCAGGAAATGCAATATTATCTGAAAGAGATTTTCAAGACTATACAGGAATGTATGTTGATTTATATCAAAAATATAAACAAAAAGATGACGGAGAGAAAGAAAGCATAAAAGATGATATAGTATTTGAAATGGAACTTGTAAAACAAGTAGAAGTAAACATAGACTATATTTTAATGCTAGTTGCAAAATATCATCAATCTAATTGTGAAGATAAAGAAATACTTGGAACTATTGATAAAGCTATAAAATCAAGTTTAGCACTTCGTTCAAAGAAAGAATTAATAGATGGATTTATTTCAAAAATAAATGCAGATACAAATGTTATGGATGATTGGGGTAAATTTGTAAAAGAACAAAAAGAAATAGATTTAAAGAAAATAATTAATGATGAAAATTTGAATGAAGAAGAAACTAGAAAGTTTTTAGATAATGCTTTTAGAGATGGACAAGTTAAAACAAATGGAACAGATATAGAAAAAATATTGCCACCTATGAGAAGATTTGGTGGAGGTAATAGGGCAGAGAAAAAAGAAAATATTATAGTTAAAGTTAAGAAGTTTTTTGAAAAATATTTTGGACTTGGAACTTCTGATAAAAATGACGATCAATTTGAATATAAGGATAGTGATGAGACCAATAGTGACAGTTTAGATATGGTAGCAGAAAATGAGGAAAAATATAAATAGAAACTAAAGAAAAGCAAGATAACAATGTAATGAAAAATACAAAGTTATTTTGCTTTTTATATTTAAAATAATAAAAGGAGTAATAAATGTTAGAACAAACTAGAAAATTATATGAAATATTTAATGAAGAGCAAAAAAATAAAATTAATTTGATAATACGAGAAATAGAGAATCAAGGTTCAAATTATAAAACAAATAAACTATGGGAATTTGACCAAACTTTAGGAGGAATAGGGGGATATTGTCAAGGATGTGATCCTGCAAGAGAAAATTATTTTCAAGGAACTGAATTTAGAAATGTATATAGATGTTTGCAATATGTAAGAAGTGATATTGACATATTAGATATTAACTATACAGCGAGATATATAATACAAAATTGTGGACATCATTTTGAAGCAGCAATTAAATTATACTTAAAAAGAACTAATAAAGTTAGATTAATAAAAGTCCATAAATATCCATTAGGCAAGCTATTACAATATGTTGCAGATAAAAAAATATTACAAGAAGAAGTTATTGTTAAATTAAAGTTATTTATAGACTTATATAACATATCAAAACATGAGATTTTATCGGATGATGAACTAGATAGAACATTTCATGCTGATGATGCGATAATATGTTATTTTGCTTGTAGGATTGTTGGAAAGGAAATATTATTACTTATAGATAATGAAAGAGAAAAAGAAACATATGAAACAAATTGGAATAAGTATAGCTTTGATATAAATCGATTTTAGTTTTATATTCTTTGATAAAAGTTGAAAAGGTTTTATATAATAAAGCAAGAATCAAGTAGATATTTATGATATAATGATGACAAGATATAAATTTATATCTTATTTATATTATAGATAAAATATTAATTTTAAATATATAAAATTACTGAAAAAAGATGAAAAAGGCAAATATTATCCAGTTGCTCAAATGGCGATTTTTATACATAATATAGATGAGGCAGAAGATGATGTATTAGAAGAATTTGGCAAAGAGTTTCAGAAAAAAACTAGGTTGAGTATGCAAAAAATGATAAAAATATATTTGATAAGATTACAAACGAAGGAAGATTGCATACTGCAATAAAGAATGGTGCATATATGAAAGAATTAGATAAAGAAGGACAAGCATCACAGAGAAATCCAATGACTAGAGTCTATAAAATAGTTGATGGATTAAAAGAATATTTAGAATAATATCACAGAAGAAAAGCGAGGTATGAGAGTAATTAATAGTTACAGGATTATTTTGCTTTTTTATAATATGAAAAAAATTAATCTAATAATAATATTATTGTTTAATAAATAGAAATAGCTAAATTATAAAAGGAGAGAAAGAAATTTATGATAAAGAGTAATGAATTGTTTGGTGTTAATGAGAGAATAAATGATGTTTTAAAAATAACTAACAATTATAATTATGAAGATTTAGTTAGAGCAATATTTTGTATTAATATATGTATTAAAAACAGATCAGCATTATCCTCTCAAATGACATTAAATTTAAGCTTACTGGAATATAAAAAGTGTGGGAATTTAAGGATAAATAATTATAGCGAATTTAAAGATTTTTTTAGTAAAATCGAAAACATTCTACAGATAACTCATTTTGACGATTATATTATTGAAGATTTTGGGGAAGTAAGATTTAAATATAGGGATAAATATTACAAAGTAATTATAGGAACAGGACACAATTTAGTTTATGGACAACTTTTTTGTTTAGAAAGCTTAGCTAAAATAATAGAAAAGGGAAATGAACTAGAAGAGATATTTAAATATAATTCAAATATAATAGAATATTTTGAAAAATTTAATAAAAGTGATGAAAAAAGAGAAATAAGATTTGAAATTCCAAGTGAAATATTATTTAACAAAGTGCAAGAGTTTTTTAATACTGAGTTGAAAAAAATAAATTTAGATAAGATAAAAAAAGTATTTGAAAATGAAAATGCACCTGTAGAAAAAAGATATTTTGTAGAGAAAGATAATAGTATTTATCCATTATATAATACAGCTATTTTAGTAGACTTATTTGATATATGGTATAAACAATTAAGTGATAATGATAAAAGAGATTTAGCTGATATTTCAATCAGTAAAATCCTTTCTGACATTAGTATTTTAGACCAGGGAGAACAACCAAACATAATGTATCCAGTATCGCTAATTGACAATGGAGGTTTTAAATCAAAGTATATTTATTCATTTGTAATAAAATGTGATAAAGGTGCTATTATTGGAATTAATAGAGAGCAATTTGAGAATAATATGGAATTAGATAAAGAAATAAATATGATACAACAATATCATAAAAATAATAAACTAAATTTAGGCGAGATAGTTAAAAGAAATGGCAATGAATATTGTTTGGGTGTGACTATAACTAAAGAATGTGATGTACATTTTATTTTATATGATAGTTTTGTGAATATTTCAGAAATTTATCAAAGATTGGTTGAAAGAGATAAAAAATATTATGAATGTTCAGCATTAGATTTAATATATATGTTATTATTTATGGAAGATCAAGATGAACTGTTAAAATATATATCTGAAAAAAGCGATGGTGACTATGAGCAAATATTTGGATTTGGAGGAGATTCTAGTAGATTTTTAATGTGGAAAGATTCTGGACATATGCTTGTCCAAGGAGCATTACAATATGGAATGATAGATATAGGGTATACAGAAGAAAATGATTATGTACTGGATTATTTCAAAAATACTCTAAAAGATTTTCCGTTTGACTGCAAAGATGATTTTTTATTTAGAAGTCCATTTATTTGGCAAATAAAAGAAGCTGTGAACGGAGAAATTCAATATGTAAATAAAATAAAAAAGAATTTTGGAGGAATTCTTATTAAGTTAGATAATGAAGGTGCAGTATTTTTTGTACATAATGTTGAATTTTATAAGAAACAAGAACTTAAAGAAGAATACTTTAATAGAATTCACTTAATTGATGATTTGAATTTAAGGAAAATAAAAAGAATAAAAGAAATATTAAGTGAATCTAAAAATCTAAAAAATAAGTTGATAGAAGTTATGTTTATGCCATCAAATTACGGGAAAAAAGTTAAAATAAGAATGGAAGATGATAGAAAGTATGTTTATAGCGATTTATATGAAGATTCTAATACAATAAACATAAGGTATATGGTGAATTATCCAGAATTACAAAAGGATATAATGAATGCAGAAAATAGAACTATAGAAAACCAATATTATAAAGAGTTATTTAAACCATTAAATAACTCATATAAAGTTGAATACGAGAAAATATGCAAAGTATTGGATGAAGAAAATGATTTAAAAAAGGAAGTTGATGTGTTTGCTATCGAAATAGATTACATTTATAATATGAGTTTAGAATTGTATAATGTTAAGGAAATAGATTATTTAAATGCTAAAAAGAAAATAGCTAAAATATGTTTAGAAAGTAACATAGAACCCGGAGAATATTTTGGCAAGGAAGCTAATAAAGTAATAAGAAATATGCAACAAAAATTAATAGAACATTTTGAAAGTAGGATAAAACAATTTAATAGAATTGATATTCATAAAAAATTAACTGAGATTTGCGCTAATACATATAATAGTATAAATGTGCATAAAAAGAGATTTAACTCTTTTAATAATATAGATGAAACAGTATTAAATGAAGTGCAATTAAAAACTATTAAAGATAGAGAACAAGAGAAACATAATTTAAGAGTTATTTTATATTTTATTGAAAGTAACCTGTTTTTAGAAAGAGAGTCTAAAAGAGAAATCACTCAGGAAGAGTTAAATGAATTATTAGCATTCTCAAACTGGCTTGTTGTTTTAAGTGACAATGCAGATATATGCTATTTTACAGATAGTGAAGCTCACATTAATGTAAATTTTGATTATGTAGTTGATACATTTGTTGAAGATAATGATAATAAAAAAATAGATGAATTTAATATGAGAGTGTATTCTAGTAGCGATTATACTATAAAAGGTGATGAAACTGATATGAAATATTTAGAAAAAACAAAAGAAGCATTTCATATTGATACCTCTATAGAATTGATAAATTTATTTGATGTATGTTTTTATTTCCAAAGATATGCAATAGAGGATAACAAATGTATAAAGTTTAAAGACAATGTATATTCAATAAGTGAAGTTAATTTGATTAGTGATATTCAGGAACGCATTAAGAAAACTAGCAATGAAGTAGTTAGTGAAGATTCAATAAAGAAAGCAATAGAATTTTTAACAATTGACGTATCTAAACTAAAATGCATAAAAGGCAAAACCGATTATTATTTACCGATTGGAGAAAGAAGAAAAAGAGATAATAGATTTGATATTAAACCATTGCTTAATGAAAATGGAAGTATAATATTTTCTCCAGTGATAGTAAGTAATGTGAAAGAACAGTGGAAAAATGGACTATTAGATAATTATTTGCCCTACGAAATAGGATTAGATAATACAGTAAAAAGCTTGATTGAGTGGAAAAAAAGATATGAAAAAGAAATGGTCTTTGATATACAAAGAATATTTCAAAACCAAGGAATTAGTTATGTAAAGACAAATGTTGAATTGCATAAGATAGATAAAAATGGAGGACATCCTTTAGAATTAGGAGACTATGATATATTAGCAATAGATGATAGCAAATTAAAGATATGGATAATTGAAAGTAAGGTATTAAAAAAAGTAGGAAGTTTTTTTGAAATGTTTAACCAACAAAGAGGATTCTTTTTAGACCATAAGGATGATGAAGACTTTCAAAGAAGAATTGATTATATAGAGAAAAATTATAAAAAAATTTTAAGAGCACTTCAATTTGATACTAGTAATAATTATAAAATATTACCATATATGGTTATGAACAAGGTGATGGGATCAAGATACAAAAAAATAAAATTTCCAATTATTTCTATAGGAGAATTAGAAGATATAATAAAAAATGAAAATAGTTGATTCATGGAGTATATCGGAAAGTTTGTGTAAACTTTAGACTTCTTATGATAAAAAT
>ERZ779658.2629-NODE-2629-length-10309-cov-3.525941_pt1 | contig 10309 bp, 9 predicted proteins | sample MGYA00511485_ERZ779658 | MGnify/ENA primary metagenome ERZ779658 (study PRJEB29588, sample SAMEA2162182) | human gut metagenome | biome: human gut; feature: human-associated habitat; material: faeces | place: Denmark | collected 2008/2010 ... | reverse complement strand
GAGTATAGCGATCCGGTATCCGTATCGGTCTTATTAAGATAATCCTCCCCGGTATCGTAATTAACGAAATAACGGGGATACCCGATGTTCCGATAATCATAATAAGGGAATGGTATCATGTCCCCCTGACCGAACTGAGTCAAATAAAACATAGGCATCTTCCTCTTAAGCGAGAATCTTGATATAAATACATCACCTCCAAAAACAGGTTTACGCTTATCCTTATCCATCAACCCGCAACCACCTAACGATACCCACCTGATATCCTCTATCTGCCCGTATTGAGCCGGAGAATATTTCTTTATCCTCATATAGGGGCAGGATACGAAAGATTCACGTGTCATAAAATGAGGCGTCATACCAGCCACCTCATCGTTACGAATATTACACTCATCCTGAATACGGCTGGTATCGTAACTTGAAACCAACTCCGGATATTCAAGCATATACTTATCCATACCAAATGACATGAACAATGAATGCTCACGATCGAGGTTGTTTATGATAATAGGCTTACCGCCTACGGTCTCCCCTTGCGAAGAGATATCTGTTACCGGATATAACCCGCTCTTGATATATTTAGCCGTTGACAATCCACGTAACTCTGACTCCCCTATTTTTTGGTAAAATAAATTATAATGAGCGACAGAAGTATAGTAATAAGCATAGTTCCGTCTAGGTCCCCTATCTATCAATGCCGTTAACCACTGATACCTATACTTGCCTATATCCACCACGGACTGGGCTGTGGCCTTGGCGATACCTGTAGCCAGACGGATAGCCGTCAGCGCTATGCCGACAGGGTTGGCTAAAAAGAACACACCTCCACCGACATATTGCTGTGAAGCCGACTGATATGTATACTCAGCTATAGCGGATATTAAATTAGCCATAGCCTCCACCGTAGCCAATGATGTTGCCATACTGTAAGCCTTACTCCCTAATATCGTCCATTTAGGGTGATCCTCCACCTCCCTGAATATACCTGAGGATTTACCTAATTGATAACCATCAACAAGGCACTCGGTGGGAGCGTCAGGCTTGTTAAAGGCAATATCAGGGCTTAAGAATGAATACCAGATATTACCCTTCCTGTTAAACGGATGCGTTATAAATTTCTCACGATTAATATCCTTATAGATATACATATCATCAGACAAATCGTTGTAAGGGTAATTAGGATAAAGGTTAGCCGATCCGTCGGGATCATCGTACTTAAACATATCATAAGCCAGACCGGTCCCGATAACGCTCTTATCCAACGTCCTATCGCCCCTATACAACTCATATCCTATTATAGAATCTCTTCTAGCCTTATCTATAAGACCGTTCTCTACCGCTATATCCAGAAACTCATTAACGATATCGTCATCAAGCATCACCCCCATAGGATAAATATAGGAGTCAACTCCATATTGACCGGTCAGCTGAGACGGATTACCCATAAAAGGAGCGACAGAGTTATCCGGGAACTTGTAATGACGTATAGGTCTCTGACAAAACGTGGTTGACGTATTGGGGTACTCAGCGTTACCCCCATTACCGGTGAAATAAGACTTACCCCCAACTGATTTAGGAGACCCATAGTATTTCGTCAAAGAATCTATTATGTCCTTCCTCTTTGATCCTCCCAATGATATCCCGATCTTACTTGAATCATACAACTCAAAATTAGCCGGGTACTTATTAGTAGACTCCCAATATCCGAAATCACCATACTGATATGGTCTGGGAGCGCAGTCAGCGGGTTTATCTCCACATGAGACACATTTCGCCTCATAGGTAACAAATCTCCTTAATTTCAATTCTTTCGTGAAGAAGAACACGTATTTCACCTCCAGCGGCCGAATGCCAAAACAGAACGGGGCGGGGAAGATGGCGGTGCCGGCCGTATAGAATCCGGCAAGCTCCTTCATGTCCTGCCTCATGGCGAAACCGGTGAAGAACACGCATACCGCAGGCTCGATGCAAACATATATCTTATGGAAAGTAGTCTTGTCATCATTCCAGAACAAGTACTTTGGCATCATAAATATCTTATGATCCACGTAATTCACTATAACACCTTTCTTGGCATCATTAGCCAAAGGATTAGGAGCCACGGTACCTTCCTTGTCCGAGAAAAACGTTATACGAACCTTATTGTATGATGATGAGTCGCCGATCGGATAATTATAGTTACCCATCATCTCTATATACATAATACCGTTATCAGGATCGGATAAACCACTTATGTATTTCTCGTAATCCAACTCCACCCATCTGGCGTATGAGGATACATGTGGATAGAACTTGAAATAAGTCAAGTTGCTTCTACCGAACCAATTGGTCTTGGCGTCAATATCATTCTGCACAGACACACGACCTTCCCAGTCAGTAGTTATACCGGTATTAAACTTAGAATTATCACCATCGCCAAAAAGACACATGGCGTTCTCGATACCAAACTGACTCTCATATTGGGGAAAATAAGCCTCCATCGTATCCATTAACTGATCAAGCATCGTCTCCGTATGCTTCTTTCCTTCCCATCCGGGATATTGATACAAATATGTGCACTTACCCAATGACCTACCCCCTTGGAATGTAGGAAGTTGAACATCGTTAATAGTAGGATTCACGTGAGGATCACCTACCGAACACCCATTAGTACATATACCCTCATCATATAACTGCCGAACATTAGACATATCCTGACACAAGACCAAGGCGGAGGAGTCTATATCAGACGGGAATTTATCCTCATCCTGACCATCCAACCATTCCTGAACCAGATCTATGATATTCTTACCTCCACTGGAATAATTATCGAAATCACACAATACAGAGAATTTCCTTTGTGACTCGGCGTTACTTTGTATTAAGGTGGTAGGCTCGGTCTCCGTATAATCACTAGCCAGCTTATATGTAAAATCAATCCTAGAATCCACCAAAGAGTTTTTATCCAATATAGTCCTGGTCTCTATCCTCTCGATATCATCACATCCACTAGGGAAATCGGGAGCCTTTATACCGTCTTGATCCTCCGGCAATGATATAGCAGCGCATAACTCGTCAGTAATACCTACATTAGATTCTATGATATCACACAGGTTCTCTATATTATCAGCGATATAATCAATAGCATCATCTACCGTAACATCTTCCCCCATCGTGTTGATAACGAATTGGGTCTCTCCTACCGTGGCATATTCCTGCTCTACATATCTGAGTTGCTTGACATCTAGCTGATTCTTGCATTCTCCTCCAAAATCATCAAATCCCCAAGATGGGTCGTTTATGATCTTTGCCGTATTCTTAAACTGCCAAAGATGACGGCGGCTGTTCCCCGCGCACTGCGGGTTGTTCTCCAGCACCGACGCAGCCGACAGGTCGTCAGAGTTACCGTCCTCATCAACGATAACCTCCATCTCCTCCCTTGTGGCCGGACGAGGGATAAGCGGGAATCTAGCTGTCCTGTATCCTGTATTGGTAAAGAACCTTATACCCAACGGATATACCTCGTCACGCATGAAAGAGGCGTATTTAGAGCAAGCCACACCGTCTTTATACAGATTCTCCGTGGCTATCGATGTCTGCCATTTAACGAAATGACCCAAGAAATTAACGACCGGTTGAAGATTCCATTCATTCTCCACGGTCAATCCGTATTGAAGAAGACGATTTCCGACAGACGTCATGCCTCTGGCTGTCTTATATACCGGTATTTCCTTGGATAACTTCTCCATGGTCGTACGCTCGCTATACTGATCCGTAAGGTAATAGATGGTCCTTTCCGTTATCGGATGTATACCTTCTATGAAATACTCAAGAACCGGGCTTTGCTCACCATTAAACCCAACCGTGTTCTGTATAACACCTATCTTATAATGAGATACCTGCTTGTCTATATTGGATACAGTAAGGCGGATACCCATATTGGTTGACTTACCCCATAAACCATCACGGATAACCACATCTTGGCGATCGAATAACATGATTGGGTTGGTCAATGAGCAATATCCGGTCTTCTCTATCCCGAACTCATCGCACAACGCCACGCAGAACTGGTAGGTCCCGGCACGCAGGCTCCCCCCGAACTCCACGACCTCAGGCTCCACGCACGGGGCCGTCAGCAACGGGAACACCAGCAGCTTCTCGCAAGCCAGCCTACATCTCTCTATTGGCTTGTCATCCCCACATATCTTATACCCATGGTAATGATACCAAAAGTCACCATCATCATCCGGGTTAAGGGCCTTATCGACCATAACATATCGCTGGGGATTATATCCATCGGTCCAGTATATCACCTTCCCGCATTTCTCGTCCTTGATCTCTATATCGAAGATCGGATGATGAATGGAGAAATTAAGACAAGGGTCATCAACCCCGTCCTCTATCAGGACCTCCATCAAATCACATATCTCATCAAAACGACCATCCGACTCCTCAAGCCTCTCGCCAAGGATACGATGGATGTCCTTTCCCGATCCAGCCAATTGATCCTCCACGGTCTTGATATAATCCAATGACCGCATGAACGTGATCTTAGACGTATTATCATCCGGATTAGATAGAAAGAAATAAGTGTTATCACCAGCTATGTCATTCTTATACCCAATAACCTTATAGCCATCAAATCGCTTACATAAAAGGGTACTAGGCTCGTTCTGGATCTTAAGCTGGCTTCCATCGTCACCCTCTATGGTAGCGTTCAAGGCGAAACTATATTCAGACGGGGATAGATCCTGTGGATGCTTATCCCTGTTCATCCCGGAGTCGGGAACCGCTATGTTAGAGTTATTTTGCACGACATTATCTTTTTCGCAAATATAATAAATCCACCAGATAATCACTTATGTGGCGGATTCTAATAAACAGTACGTATTATGCAAAACATTCAAATCGTACGAAAATAAAAAATCCTCCAGACTTTCACAAGTCAGGAGGAGAACTAAATACTTTTAAACGCTCGTGTAAAGTACAAAAACACAACAATTACAAATTTTTACCCATGTAGTTCGATTGCTTATCGGCATCCTCTACAGATATGTAAAAGAAACCGTTAGTCACGTATCTCTCATTGACATCCACAAAATCGGTAGATCCTTTGTCCACTCCTTTCTTCGATCCCTCATCACACACAGCTACCAGACTATTAAAGTCATTGGAATAACCTACGATCACACCGTGTATATCCCGATTTCGAGGATCGAATACGTACCTCATCTTACACCTATCGTAAGCTAACTCTAAAGAGCTTTTGCTTAACCTCTCATCTAATCCAGCACCCGCTACCAAGGCCAAAACGCTCTTTGATATGTCACTCATGGTGGTATCCTTGGTCGGAGCCTTAGGCATAGAAACGCCTTCCATGACAAAATCCAACGCCTTATCTACAAGGCCATCGAAATCATCATCTCTTATATAATCCTTAAGCACCTCCAGTATATATAACCGGACATGGAGTTCGTTATTTACATCATTTAAAGTTATCATGATCCTAGTTTTCGGCAAGGCTAGATTATTCCCACGCAATAAAAGATCAAATATGTCATAAGTGAAGGATTAAAAAAAATAAAAAAACTCTCCTATCCTCACGAACAAGAGAGCCGATGTGTTTATATTATGAAGAAAAATCTATTCACCTATTCTTACAATACAGTCACGAGATTCCTTGTTATAGATCATCGTGCCTACCTTAGAATACAAGGTCTTTATATTTTGCCAATTATCCTCACCATGAGCGGATACGTTGGTAGGGGCATCACCGGTATAAACCTCCTCGCCTCCGATATTGACAAAATCATATCCACGTTTCTCCATAGAACCGCCCTTATATGCCGTGAACCTGATAGTGACATTACCTTTCTCACGACCACCATACCAGTTACCGTATATACTACACCTGATCTCAAGAGGTAATTTATCGTAATTATCACCATCCAACAACGGCCCCATCTGGATCAAGGCAGCCTCATTACCTGATTCCATGTTATCACCGCCATGGATAAGATAATCACCTACCCGTTCCTGCGTGGTCTGATACTGTTTACTCCAACCAACCAGCTTGCCGTCAACGTCCGGGAGGCCGGTGTTATCGAAACCGGTAGCCGTGTCAAAGTCAATGCCGTCCTCGTCAGCCCAGATATACCTAAGAACAAGGTAATCGAACTCCGGGATGATCACCACCGGGACGGACTCCTGCCTGCACACGAACGTCTTCTCCTCCTTGGTTCCCTCTTTTATAACCTTGTACGTTACCTGACGTATCTCGCCAGTCTCATTAATATCAGCGGTAACTTTAACCTCAGCGGGACCAGTACCACTTGTCTTATCTAAATGTATCCAATCATTTTTCTTTGCCATATTATCTTTTTTTTCTTTTTAAAAAAACGTATATTCGCGTCATAATCGCGGGGTGGAGAAGAGGTATCTCATTAGGCTCATAACCTAAAGATCGAGGGTTCGATTCCCTCCCCCGCAACTAAATAAATTTGATATACTTATCAAAAGCATTAGGCCACATCCGCTCATAAGACAACATCCTTCTCCTATTATCCTCAGCCAACTCCCGATAATCATTTAACGTGATCATCGACATCTTAAGCTCCTTCATAGCCCTAGCGAACTTACCCGGCTCCTGCTGAGCATATAATTTATAAGCGTCACCAGCGCCTTGTATCAAGCCATTCACGGCGGCATTCTCGAAGATCTTCATCTTGATATACGTCTCGACATAATCCTCAAGGTATCCTAACGCCGTTTCAGGTATATATGGGAGACCGTCATCATCCTTGGGTGTAGCACGATATATGATATAAATAAATCCATCAAACCCTGTATACATAGTATTGCCGGATATAGTTATATCATAATTATCCCAATCGTACTTATCCCGATACTTGTCGGCGGCGCAATCACGCCTCAGTCCTCGACCTATAGACAGCCTTACGGGATGATGGTAATGAAATCGAACCTCGTGAGACCCGATATATATCCTCTCCGTGATCGTCTTCTCAAACTCCTCCTTACAGCACTCGGTGCAGGAGTTCCAACGGAAACCGCGCTCGGTGCGCTCGACCCAGCCGATCTCATGTTGGAGGTCAGCCTTAGCCTTGTCGCCGCCCGGAATCTCACAGACAAGAGGCTCACACCTATAGGCGTCAAGCATGTCGAAAAAATCGGAAGGCAATACCGCCTGTTTGTTGCTGGTCTTGACAACTGCCTCGGACATGACCGCTATAACACCCCCGAACCTTTTCAAGGCGATCTCAGCCCATCTATAAACAGACGAGGTATCTATAGCCCCGCTATCATCGTATTTATGTAAATCGGCCTTGATCTCGGCCAATAGCCCTTTTATAGTCATATTTAAGTCTTTTGCACAAAGATATGTATTTGAATCCGTGATACAAAAAAAATCCAGTCTACCCTCACGGGCTAACTGGATCACAAAAACTTCTACAGCTTATAAACCCATTTAACTCCAAATACCTTACTCTCCGACTCAACCTCCCGGTACAAGAACTTATACCTCCTACCTGATTCCATAGCCAATCTACACTCCTTATTCAACGCCGGAGAAACATAGAGATGGAAATACTTGTTCCGAGGCATAAAATCAATACATGTATGGACATAAGAATATCCACCAGTTCCACGTCTGTTAATAGTACCGGTAAGCTTATTTAGATATATCTTACGATTAGGATTGATCTTATGGCACAGATAACCGATGTTGTTTATATAAACCCCACCCTCATTATCCAGATACTTATCACGTATGACCTTCCATATCAAGGACTGACATTCGAGAATATCATTCTTGTCCACAATCGTATGTTTCCTTCTCTTGCCGTTCTTAGACATAATAGATCTATAAAAACGGAGAAAGTACTGATCAAGTATTTTAAATGACTTTGTTTTCATATCACAAATATAACGATTTCATCCTAATACAAGAAATTTATACACAAAAATACACCGCCTGCACCAAGGACGAGGCAAATAGGATAGCCGACAATAACCTCCAATCCGATGGTATCTCTTACGCTAATGGCTTGGCGCAGGCCGATAGATGCGATTGCCTCGAAACATGGAGCGCTTACGCTAGCGGAAGTTTTAATGGACAATGCTTAAGTATATCCGTAAGCTATGATAATCCATGTGGTAAATCTAAAACAGCATCATTTGATGTGTATTATACTAGATCTGAACCATCTGGAGATGTAGAATATTTCTCTACCACTAAAACAGTCACCATACCATCCGGATCGGGAACGATATCAGGCGGAAGTGATTGTGTTAGCAATGCTACAAGCATGTATGTATCTAATCCAAGTCAAGGTGGAGGCTGTTAAAAACAAAAAGGAGAGGTTGATTATCCTCTCCTTTTTATATAAACCTAAGATCTTTTCTCTTAGTATGATTTAATATCCTACTAATATGTCTGGTACTTAATCCCGTTCTTTCCTTTATCTTATCATAGATATAACCCTTGGATACGTAAGCCGACATATCTCCCAGATCTTTTATAATCTTGTCATACATATCGTGCACCTCATTATATCTTATAATAGAGCTGTCTCTCATCCCTCTTTCGCCTATACCGTCAACTATGGCGTCATTGAAACCAAAGAAATTGATTATTGATCTTATTAGATTCATGTTATTGAATTTTTTGTGTTTTCTTATTAATATCCATATCCGGGTTCTCATCCGTAGGGATCTGCAATTTGGTTACAGTTTCCCTTAATGTTTCGGAAACCACATATTCAAGAAGTTTGTCTGGGCATATGAAATCATAATCCCATTGAGATGTACATGGCTTATCTTTTTCAGCTCCACATCCCCCTAGCTCTAACGCCGCTTTTCTGTCGAGAGTTATAAGATCAACATTTATAGCCTCTATGTTAATATCTGGTATATAGATATATCCATCATTGACATAATAATAGTATTGATCTATATTCCCGTATTTACGTTCCTTGTTGTTAGCGTATTTTCTTAACGATATGGAGGTAAATATAATATCATCCATGATGTTTGATACTTTGATGATAGCCGGACCTATACGGGTATATATCATATCGGGCAATCTTTTCTTGGATCTCATAAGTATCCTGCATAGTTTAAACTCATCAAAACAACAATCAATTTTCCGAACCCTATCCATCTCCATGCAATTGATATGAGTATACAGTGATTCCTCGCCGAACAAGGTTCCATCAGCATACTTCTGGGCTATATATGATCTTGCCTTTTGTCTTCCTATGGATAATATCCATCTCCTACTGACATGAGCGTCCTTATTGATGGAGTTCATATCATTTATGATTCTAGATACAAATTCTGAATTTTTCATATGCTAAATACTGAGGAGGGGATATACCCCTCCGGTTATTACTTCTTTTTCTTAACCTTGCCTCCACATTTCAGTTGAGGTTTCTTTTTCTCGGAGACCTTGCCTCCATTAGCCATTTTCTTTTTCTTATTGCAAGCCATAACTTAATGTATTAATATTAACGATACAATATTAATGATTTTAATTAATAGATAAACAATACGCATTGAATAAGCTAAATTCACATCAAGTCAGACGGTATCTCTTACGCTAATGGCTTGGCGCAGGCGGATAGATGTGATTGTCCACAAAATTGGAGTGCCAACGTGGTAGACTACAGTGAAAGCGGAAGTTGTATTAACTTTACTGTGGAATACAGTAATCCGTGTAGTTCCGGCAAAACCATAACAGTGACAGGAGGAGCGGAAGCGAATACCTCCACGGGTATGGAGATGACCACTAGTACTACGGTTACGATAGGTACTGGTAGTGGATCTACTAGTGGTAGAATGTGTTTTCAAGCGGCCATAAGACCAGGAACGGCGCATGTGGCTTGTACCACAGGTGGACAATGCTGATAATGTATATACAATAAAAAGGAGAGGTTAGTTAGCCTCTCCTTTTTATTATATATCAGACTCTTAACATTGACCACCAGCTCTTCCTCTTATATTGATAGAATTACATGGATATCCACGATCAAAAGATATCGTGGCCTTTTTAGTACCTGATCCAGTAGGTATAGTTACTGTCGTACTCCCGATAGTAGTCCCTGAGCTTGAGGCTGTTACCGTCAAACTCTTCTGCGTAGTACATTCATTACTATACGTAATCTCGACCTTTACTCTTAGCGCTGAAGTGCCCGATGGAGCGCCATTGCAAGGATTACCATCGACATAAGCGTTGGCTGACCAATTCTTCGTTGGCTCCACGCAATCACATCTATCCGCCTGCGCCAAGCCATTAGCGTAAGAGATACCA
>ERZ779658.2623-NODE-2623-length-10324-cov-3.198559_pt1 | contig 10324 bp, 10 predicted proteins | sample MGYA00511485_ERZ779658 | MGnify/ENA primary metagenome ERZ779658 (study PRJEB29588, sample SAMEA2162182) | human gut metagenome | biome: human gut; feature: human-associated habitat; material: faeces | place: Denmark | collected 2008/2010 ... | reverse complement strand
AACAAGTTCGATTTCAACGGTGCAACGCTGACGGAAGCGCTGAAAAAGACCTTTGAAAACCGTGGACACAAGTTCACGGTGGAGCAGTTTGAGCAGGTCATGGCCTTTGGCAGCGACGATGCAATGCAGAAGAAGTGGAAAGCCTTCTGTCGGAAGATCGATACAAAGACCGATGATTTCGATACGGTGCTGAGAACAATAAAAGTGTTTTTGACAAAGCCATATGCAGCAGTTCTAAAGGGAAAAGAGTTTACTGAATACTGGTCTACACAAAACAATGACTGGAGGGTTATTTGAGATGGAAGTTACCGGAAGCTTGCAAATAGTATGCCCGATAAGAGGGCAACTCAAAGTCAATAAACGTAGCAAAGACGGACTTTCTGCTTCAGAAGAATTTTATAGGGTTGAGGCAATTAAGTATTTGCTATCCAAGAGTTATCCTAAAGAGAATTTCTGGATTGAGCCAATAATCAAACGTTTTGGAAATGGTGGACGTAACAGCTTTAGAAGTGATTTTGCCGTTCTTGATGTTCCTGCGACTACAATATCATCAAATGATCCGGATGAATTGCTGGCGCATGCAATTATTATTTGTGAGGTCAAGCGTGATAACAAGAAAAATACATATGTAAAAAATACGCAGGTTAAACCAATGCTTGACTTTGCAAAACGTCAAGATACATTGGGACTATATTGGGACAATATTGAAAAACGCATATTTTGGATAGAAATAGAAAATGGCATTAAGGATATCAAAGAAGGTCCTTTATCGTTTGTCCCGAAATACGGTGTTTCTATTAAAACGACACCATTAACTTTTAATACTATTGAGCCTGCAGATTCTTTAATAGATGCTTTTGAAAGAATTGAAGATATTTTGCATCAAGCTTCGTTTTCTCCTGAAAAGCGATACGAAATAATTCTTCAGCTTCTTCTTGCAAAGATTTTCGATGAACACGCTTATGAAGTTCGTGGCGATGACCCGTTAGAAATCCAGGATTATCGTTCTTTAGGAACAAATAAAGCAGCCCCTATATACAAGCGCAATCAAGAAGATGGGAGTCTGATAATTGACGAAAATGGTAGCCCGATCATCGACTGTGATTTTGAAAACGCAATTAAACGTATTTCATCAAGTGATGCAGCGAATTGTTTTGAATGGCTAACAAAGGGACGAATCGTTGATTCGAATGTTGAAGGGTGGTCTGTAGATATTAGGAAAGTCTATTCTGACCCTGATTTGACAATTGATCCAAAACGATACAGCCAAAAAGTAGTAACGCTGAGAGAAACGCTAAAACTTAAGCAGCACTTGTTACTGGGTGATATCGTGGATTTTATCCCAGAACGAGTGGACTCTTGTGGAAAGAAAGTGGATATCCATAAATCCGAGCTATATCAGTATGTTGAAATACAAGATATTGGTTTTGGAGACTACTACTCAAAAGAACTAAGAGGCTGGGAACTTCCGAGTAGAGCAAAGCATTTTTCTGAGGCAGATGATATATACATTGGAGCAATTTGGGGCAGTTCCATTAAATGGTGTTATATTCCTAGTGGTGTAAAAAACGTTGTTGTTACCAATGGCTGTTTCCGATGCAGAATCAAGCCTGAAATGAAAAAATATACACCAGATTTATTAGCTTACCTTAATAGCGAGGGCTGGGGAGTGCAGATGAGAGCTTTTTCCAGAGGTTCCGATGGACTGGCCGAAATCTGCGAAGAAGATGCAAAACAAGTCATCATACCGCTGTTATCTGACGATGTCCGAGAAAGTCTTTCAGCATATGTTAATAACCTAAAGCATGGAGCACCCACCATGAATGCAGTTGTTAAGCAGATGATAAAAGAAAATCGTGTCGATTATCAAGACCCACAAAAACGTCCGAGCCATATTGTGTTGGTATAATTGTGTGCATCTTATTAATCGCTCAGGGTATTTTTTTGTTTCAACATACACATGAGGTGAATATATGCCTAGAAATGTAGTTCAATATGATCTTCTCATTTCGTGCCCTGGAGACATTACAAGTGAGATTTCCGTTATCGAGGATGCTGTATTGCAGTTTAATACTCAGTTTTCTGATGCTTTGGGAATAAGCATTCGGACAAAGCATTGGCGTAAAAACTCCTATGCACAGTCAGGTGGAAAACCGCAAGCGCTGCTAAATGAGCAATTCGTAAATGATTGTGATGCTGCAGTTGCCGTTTTGTGGACGCGCTTTGGGACACCCACCGATGAATACGGCTCTGGCACAGAGGAAGAAGTAGAAATTATGCTCTCTTCCGGCAAACAGGTATTTATGTATTTCTCGGACAAGCCGCTTTCTCCATCTCAACTGAATGAGGAAAGCTATAAGAAGGTTCAGGCATTTCGTGATAAGTACAAAGATCGAGGGATTTACTTTACATATTCATCGGACGATGAATTCGAGAAGCTATTTTTTGCTCATTTATCTCAGTATTTTTTAAGTGAAAAAAGAGTGGCAGAAGTTAAGGGGGAGCGTCATTCTGAATTAAAGATTGTAGGTATAGATCAAAGCCAACATATCAGCGATAACGCACCTTTTATCAGATTTGTTCCGAACACCAAAATGACAAGGAGTAGGTATTTGGAGAAAATCCGAGCTCTTTTTGACGATATCTCAGCACGAAAATTAGAAAAGCGTATTGAAATGCCAGAGAAAATAGCAAAATGCACATTAGCGTTTAATAAACCAGTAGAAATCAGTGAAAGCGAGCAGAAAATCATATGCTCCGTAGCTGATCAATTAGGCATCAATATTGCCGAAGACTTTTTTGTTCTCGGTAATCTATCGCAGAGTACTATGACACCAAGTATAATGGGTGGAGCTTCAATTACAGGAACGAAGGCAGAAGAGGACAAGTATGACACAATCCAGGAGCTTTTGGAGACAATTTCAAAAGCATTAGAATGGGCACCTATAGAATGCGCTTTTGCTGAGAAGAGGTGTCTAAAGCTTGCTCTCCAGAATGGCGGGACAGATGTTGATGAAGATATAGAAATATCTCTCACTATACCAAAAGGCAGCTTACTGCCTATATGCGAATTCCCAAAACTGAACAACGATGAGATGGGTTATCTTCTGAACGACTGTAATATGAGCGAGATATTTGGTATATGCAGTACATCAATGTATTCGGATTACGACTCCTCCATTGTGACGAACAGAAGATTTTCTCCTCGTGTTTCTATGCCTTCCATCTTCCCTGGACATACTCCAGATTACAGTAATGATTTTGAGAGTGAACTTGCTGATGTATTTTGTTATTCGTGCTTTGATGAGGGGGAAAAGTATATTGTAAAATTAAAATATGATTATATTAAGCATAATACAATAATCGCATTCCCTTCAGTTATTTTTGTCAAAGACCTTTTCGATGGTATACCATACACGATTACATCCAAGAATTCACCAGAGATAGTATCCGGAGAAATCAAAATTACAGATGATATACAAAACCAATAAAACCAGCGGCAGGGATTCCACAAAAGTGGAAATACAGGCTGCTGGATCTCTGGCGTAGATCAGGTCGTTATTGACCATCTCCATCGCCCTGCTTCGGATGTTATTCATCCTGCAGACCCACTCCATTTGGTTGTCTGCCTTGAGTTGCTCTGTGACACCTTCCGCCTCAGCCATCTGCTTTACCAGCCGAAGGAACATTTCCTCTGCCTGTCGGTCGATGTCGGCAAGGTAGCTGTTCAGCCTGCCGCTGGTGAGCAGGGTGGCATAGGTTGCCTGGCGATGCTCCTTCAGGTAACGCCGGTGGCGCTGTCCCCACACGCCGATGGGTTGCTGATCTTCTTCGGGCAGCTTCAGATCAGGGAGAAGATAATCCCCGACCTGCGTATAAGTACCGCCCATTTCCTCAAAAATTGTCTTTGCCATTGTCTGTTCCTACCTTTCATAATTTGTATTTCTGCGCCTTGTGCGCTGGGTTTGCTTTCGCTGCTGTTCTATATCTTTTGCCTGTGTGATCAGACTATCGATCTGCTGACTACCAAGGACTTTCCGCAGAAAACGGAAATCCTTCAACTCTGAACGCAGGGCATCATTTTCTCCTTTGAGCCGATCGCTGGTTGCGGTCAGATGTTCATTCTCTCGGTAGAGCCGCCCGTTGGTGGTGTTCAGCCGGTGATAGCTGTCCAGAGCCTTGTAATAGTGGTAGAACACCTCTCGGATAACCTCTTTCAATTTCTTAATGAGTGGGTCAACAAATCGCTGCTTGTAGGTCTTGGCTGTCATCAGGGCGGGTGGATCGGGGAGCTGAAACTCTGCATCCGACTCAATTCGCTGCTCCAACCGCTCAATGGAATGTGCCCCCTGATCGAAGTCGTCAATTCGATTCTGCACCGTTTCCAGCTCGTCCTGCTTTTCGGCCAGGGTGCTGTCCAACGCCGCAATCTCTTTCTCCCGTTCCTGCTTCTTGTAATCCAGAACAGAGAGATGCTTGTCGTGCGTCCCTTTCTGCTCCCACTGAATGTCATACCGCTCCATCACGGCGGCAAGCTGCTCCTTTTCGGACTGTACCCACTGTGCCCATTCCGTTGCACCACGAGTGCCGCCCTTGAAGCCCTGCGCCGCCAGCGCCTGCTTCAGCGACACACGGGTATCAAGCCCTCGTTTGCTCCCGGTGGTGAACGGCACAAAGTCAATGTGCAGATGAGGCGTTGCCTCGTCCATATGGAGATGTGCCGAGAACACCCGGAGGTTTGGATTGCGCTCCTGAAAGCCTCGATAGTATTCATCCAGTACAGTTCGTGCCAGCTCCGCATACTCGCCGGTGGCGCTCATATCCTCCTTGTTTCCAATTTGCAGGATGATCTCGTGAAAGGGCTTCTCCTGATTGCCGGAGCGAATTTTCTCGTAGTAGTTCGGAATGCGCCGGTCTGCACGGGTTTGCTTCTCGTTGTAGCGTTTCAGGGCTTCATCGAAAAGTTGGTGGTACACAGTCTGGATGCGCTCGTTGCAGTAGTCGATGTTCAGATGAGTTCGGCTTCCGTCTACATTCTCCGCCCGAAATTTGCGGCTGTTGTGGTTGACAGATCCTTTGCCGACCTCGGCACTGATCGTTCTCTTCATAAAATCTCACTTCCTCTCTCTTTCCGGCCGCAGCCGGGGTTCTGTTACTCTTGTCAAGAGTAACGTAAAAGCACTTTTGACAGCCTGCGGCCATCAAAAGATGCTGTTTGCGCTCTCCCGAGGGGGCTTGCACAGAGGCGGTATATCGAATACTGCCTCTGCGCCGGGACTTTGCCCCAGCAGCCTGCGGGCTGCTCCCCAGTGCTCAATGCCCTTTGAAAAGGGCAGCCGCACGGCTTGCCGAAACTTCAAAGCGTGACAAACCGTGACGGTGGTGACAATGTTTTAGGCCTCGCCGCTGCCCACCAAAAGACCGTCACGGTCGTCACCCTTTGACACGCTGTCCAGCTCCATCTCCTTCCACAGGGTGATTTTGCGTCCACCGTGATTGCGGCTTGCCTTGTAGTGAATATCGTGATCTCGCAGCAGCCGCACAGAGCCGATGCTCAGCCGAAGGGATAGCACATTGGGCTTGCAGTCCAGATTCAGCAGGCAGCACAGCTCGGATGCTGTACCCTCCCAGCGTTCACCCGCCGAAGAAAGAAATGCTGCGATGCTTTCCAGAAACGGATCCGGCGGCTCCTGCCAAAGCTCCATTTCAACGCTCTCCAACTCCCATACCAAAGTTTCGGGATTCTTGTTCAGGTGCAACCACTGATCCTCCTGATCTCTGCCGGTGACATCCAGCACCGCCGCATTGGAGGTGCGCTTCTCCTTGCTGAGAACAAATCCGCCATCCGCCGCACCCAACAGGCCATTGGTTCCGGCAATCATATCGAATTTGTCATCCGCCTCCAACTTGCGGGTATGGTGAACGATTACCATCGTCACCTTGTAGCTGTCGGCAACAGTCTTCAGCCGAGCCACAATATCGTAGTCACTGCTGTAGCTGAAATCCGCTCCACCAACCTCACGCACCCGTTTCAGAGTGTCAATGATAATCAGACCGGTGTTGGGATGTTCCCGCATAAAGCTGCGAATCTGATCCTCCAGACCGCTGTTGGCTGTTTTGCAGTGGGTGGCAAAATACAGATTTTCAGCCGCCTCAGCGCCGAACATCCGGAATAGTCTCCGCTGCAAGCGGGCATAGTTATCTTCCAGCGCAAAGTAAAGAACGCCCGTTTTTCGCACCTTATAGCCCCACAGAGGCAGGCCGGTGCTGACCTGATAGGCAAGCTGGGCCATCAGGAAGCTCTTTCCCACCTTCGGGGAGCCTGCCAGCAGATAGGCTCCCTGATACAGCAGGCCGTCGATCAGAGGCTCCTGTCCCTCAAAGTCGGTGTCATAGAGGGTAGTCATAGACACCGTTTCCAGATAGTCCGGAGCCATCCTTCTTTGAATTTCTCGGTATAAATCATCGTCAGACCCCTTGAAATCCGGGCCAAAATCGGTTAAACTATTATTAATAAGGTTTAGGGATGACTGCTCCGTATCTGCGCCAACAGATACAACGGGAGCGGTCATTTCTTTTTCTTTGTTCATTCAGATTCCTCCTTCATTCCGCCGAGAATATCGGCTATCATTTCAATTAGGTCAAGCAGCTCATCATTGACTGCGCCGCCAGTCTCAATGCGCTGCAATTCCAAAAGCACTTCGGCAAGCTGATTCCGCAGCGCCTTGAAAACTTTGGGATTGCCTTGCACTACTACATCCTTGTGGGTGAGTCGCCGGGTGATATAGTTCTGCTTGGTCAGCCCGGAGAGCTGCACATAGCGTTCGATTTGAGCATCCTCCTCCGGCGACACCCGGAAGGCAACCGTCTTATTACGCCAGCGATTATGCTCGTCCCTGTTCTTTGATGACATCGCTTGCACCATCCTTTCTGAATTGATTGAGCTTGTCGGCCATATCGCTTTGTGTAGAGGGGAACAGGTGAGCGTAGTTATAGGTGATATTGATACTTTCGTGCCCTACCCGGTCAGCGATCGCTACCGCTGAATATCCCATCTCGATCAGAAGTGAAATATGGCTGTGTCTTAAATCGTGGATTCTGATCCTCTTGACCCCTGCGGTCTTGGCACCTCTGTCCATTTCGTGGTGGAGATAGCTTTTCGTGACTTCAAACAGCCGGTCGTTTTTGTCGATTCGGTAGAGCTGTTTTATATAGTCCTGCATTTCTTCACAGAGGAACTCCGGCATTTTAATTGTCCGGTTACTTTTCGGCGTTTTCGGGTCAGTGATGATGTCCCGGCCACCGATACGCTGATAAGATTTGCTGATCGTGACCGTCTGCCGGTCAAAATCAAAATCTACCGGGGTCAGTGCCAGCAGTTCACCCTCCCGGATGCCGCACCAGTACAGCATTTCAAAAGCATAGAAGGAAACAGGCTTGTCCATCATTTCCTCTGAGAATTTCTTGTATTCCTCCTGCGTCCAGAAAAGCATTTCTCTTGCCTTGGCTTTGCCCATATTGCCGACCTTGGCGGCAGGATTGTCTTTCAGCCCGTAGAATTTTACGGCGTGATTGAAAATAGCACTGAGCTGATTGTGCAGGGTTTTGAGATACACCGGCGAATACGCCTCGCCACTCTTGTCCCGACATTTGATCATCTCATTTTGCCAAGCGATAATGTCTTTGGGCTGGATCGAGTTCATTTTCCGCTTGGCGAAGTAGGGAAGCAGTTTGGTGCGGATGATATGCTCCTTGGTGTGCCAAGTGTTCTCTTTCAGCCGGTTCTTCATATCGGCTGTGTAGGTGTCGATAAAGCTCTCAAAGGTCATATCCAGATCGGCTTCCACCTTGTGGAGCTGTTCCCGCTCCCAAGCAAGAGCTTCTCGTTTGGTTGGAAAGCCTCGCTTCGTAGACTGGTGGACTTTGCCCTGCCAATCCGTAAAACGGTAGTAGACCTTCCAAGTGTTGTTCTTGGTATCTTTGTAAACTGACATTTTTACCTCTCTTTCTGAACGGCACCGTAACAGGTGCGTTCCATAAAATATTGCTTGTTGACTCGCCCTGAAATCGTTAGAAAGCCTTTGTTTTTCAGTTCTTTATTCAGCTTTTGCACGATCTTGTAGGCGTAGGATTTGGAAACGCCCAATTCCTGTGCTACTTCCTCCACTCTCATAAAGCTTGTGTTTTCCATTTCATCACCCCTTTCGTATGGTTATAGTTCTCTTATTTAGTGTCGGAGAACTTTCTGGCCGCATTCCGATTTGCCCGAGCGGGTACGCCATTACCGCGACGCACGACGGATATTCTGTTGTCTACAAACAACCTAACGCTATTTGCTATAGCTATTATACTAAGCGAATTTGCTATTGTCAAGAGGCTTGCAGAAAAATATTTAACTTTTTTGCTATTGTTATCTTGACGCAGATTAAATTTATATGCTATACTGATTGTACAGTATCAAAACGAGGAGCGTAATCGCTATGGCAATCGGTGAGAGAATTCGGTTCTTCCGCAATTTGCGGGGAATGACACAAAAATACTTGGGGCAGGTGGTCGGTTTCCCGGAAAAGACTGCCGACATCCGTATGGCGCAGTATGAATCCGGCAGTAGAACGCCTAAGGCGGAGCTGACGGAGAGCCTTGCCGGTGCGCTGGGTGTCTCACCGCTGGCACTGTCCGTGCCGGACATTGACAGCTATCTCGGCCTGATGCACACGCTGTTTACCTTGGAGGATCGCTATGGTCTGACGGTGGATACCGGCGAGAACGGCGTTTCCCTGCGTGTTGATCCCCGGAAGGGGAAGGACGCCGCTGAGCTTTCCGAAATGCTTGTTGCTTGGGCGGAACAGGCCGAAAAGTATCGTAGCGGAGAAATCAATCGAGAGGACTACGACAAGTGGCGGTATAACTACCCGAAATATGGCGAAGCGTCCGGCTATGTGAAAGTCCCATCCCAGCAGCTCAGCGATGCGCTGGTGGAGGCGTTCAAAGACCGATTGAAAAACAAATGAGTGAGTTGAAAACCAATAGCTGTATCTCAACTGGAAAGGGTGGCTGTCAATGACTGAAAAGGAGAAATATGCAAACGAATGGAACAACAGCGCCGAGTATTTTTCGGAACACAATAGCTACAAACATCTGGCAGCGCAAATATCTCGGTATAAGACGGTACTGGAAATCGGTTGCGGCACAGGACAAAGCACACTTGCTTTGTTAAAGGAAGGGCATTCGGTTATTGCTTTAGATCAAAACCCTTATTGCATAAGTAAAGCCCTTAATTTGATTTCTGCATCTCAATATTCAATTAAGGATTCACTGTGTGAGTTGACAGAGAATAGCGTATGCTTTATTGAGTGCGACGTTACAGACGAAGCAAATGTTAATGACCTACTTTCTGGTGCCAATATTGATATTGTTATATGCTGGAATGTTGGAACATACTGGGACATTGAGAAAGAAAAAGATATCTTTCCAAAGATGCTTCAATATGGACTTACTATTGAACAAATTCGGCAAAATCCGGAATCCTCGTATGGAGAATTGGTAATTTGGAATTCCTGCAGAATTGCAAAGGATAAGAATTGTGCAATTCAAATTGTTGATCGGGCAGTATATAAATCGACTAAAGTGTCAGATCCTTATTATGTAATGCTGAAAAAAGAGTTTGGATTTAAGAATATTAAATATATCAATATGAAGGCTAAAACGCTTTCGTTCGGAGGACGACAGCTTATTACAAATGGAAAGGTCAATATCGAGCGGGAAATACCAATTATTTTTACATCCATCTTAATGAACTAAAAAAGAGCTATCTGACTTCTCTAACAGAAATCAGATAGCTCTTTATTCTTGGATAATCTTAAAATGTTGTCATTTTGTTGTCACGGAGCAATTCCCGGGCGCAAAAGTCCAGCTTTTTCAAGGCTTTTTGACCTTTCGGGTATTACTCAAATTCGATCGTGGCGGGCGGTTTGGACGTAATATCATAGACGATGCGGTTGATGCCCTTGACCTCGTTGACGATGCGAACGGAGACGCGGTCGAGCACATCATACGGGATGCGCGTCCAGTTGGCAGTCATGAAGTCCGTAGTCGTGACACTGCGCAGCGCGAGCGTATAGTCATACGTGCGGCCGTCGCCCATAACACCGACAGAGCGCATATTCGTCAGCACCGCGAAGTACTGATTCATCGTCTGCTCCAGGTGCGCCTTGGCGATCTCGTCGCGGAAGATGAAGTCCGCGTCGCGCAGGATGTCCAGCTTGTCCTTGGACACCGCGCCGAGGCAGCGGATGGCCAGACCCGGGCCCGGGAACGGCTGGCG
>ERZ779658.2621-NODE-2621-length-10330-cov-2.415377_pt1 | contig 10330 bp, 10 predicted proteins | sample MGYA00511485_ERZ779658 | MGnify/ENA primary metagenome ERZ779658 (study PRJEB29588, sample SAMEA2162182) | human gut metagenome | biome: human gut; feature: human-associated habitat; material: faeces | place: Denmark | collected 2008/2010 ... | reverse complement strand
AAAGCAAAATAGACAATTTCACAGACGCTGACCTTGTTATTATGGAAAGCGTTGCAGATGGTATTGTCAAATCTAAGGAAGTGGGGGAAATGTAAATCCTCCACTTTTGTTTATAATTGCAGTGATATTAGAATTGATACTCTGCAATATTTTTGAAATCATTGTTCAACACATAATATACCTTATTTTTAGCAACGGAATATATAAAAGAAACTCTGGTTGCCCAAAGTCCTTCCTGACGTACTGACCTAAGTACATCAAAGGCGTTGGAAATAGAGAAGTTTTCTCCATATCCTTGCAGTAAATCCTTTGCCTTTTCATATCTGTTATCCCCAGATAAAACATATGGATTAGTCAATTCTGGTTTTAAAATGGAGTAATTTGTTATTAAGGAATATTTTTCTTTTTCCAAGCGATACCCAATCCCCGGTTCAATAATGAGAACACGCCCATTTCTATCCGAAAACATAGCCTGCATAGTAGTGTCAGGTGCATAAGTAATTTTCTTTTTTTTCACTATTTCCAATGAATCGTCAAAAGAGAGATTGCCTTTTATAAAGTTTTCTGTCAAATCAGCTATTGTATAGCATGATTCATTACTGCAAAATTGTGCATTGTCATTTCCATGTACATACAACAATGTGCCAACATTCCCATTTCTATTGATTCCGTGAAAAGAGTGGTACTTATTATCGGACATTTTTATCCCTATAAAAAAACGGTCTTTTTCGGCAATTACAGTATGTTCCCATTCAGAAAGGTCAATATCAAAATTGAACCCAACAATGGTTTCTTTTCCATTATACACAAATCTTGTACACATATTTGTATTTCCTTTCGCAAACTAATTTAAATAGTGTAAAAACTAATTACATTAGTAATTTTAAATATTATAAGACTGTTTGTCAATACAAGAGTTCATTTTTTCTAACCAAATTATTGACTTCATTAATTTGATTACTTAAAATGAAGTAAATGATGTGTAGAAAGAGGAAAATGAATATGCGAGTTACAAAAGCCGAAGTTATAAAAACTGCTTCTGATATGGCTGATAGAAATGGACTTCATAATGTTTCTTTGAAAGCTATTGCTGAAAATTTAGGGATTCGTACCCCCTCCTTATATAATCATATAGGAAGTTTGGATGAACTTCTTAGGGAGATAGCACATAGTGGTATGCGTACTATGAATGAAAAAATGATTCGTGCAGCAATCGGTAAGACAGGGGATTCAGCATTAAAATTAGTGGCAGTTGAATATCTTAATTATATGATTGAACATCCCGGTGTTTATGAAATAATTCAATGGGCTAGTTGGAATGGAACAGAGGAAACAGCAATCATTTTTAATGATTATCTATCTTTACTTAAAACACTTATTTGCTCATGTGGCTTTAATCCAGATAAGACCACTGAAATTTTGAACATGGTAACAGGTATGCTTCATGGTTATACAACTTTACAATTAAGATATGCTTTTTCTAATCCTGATAAAGTAAGAAAAGAATTATCCGAAGCAATTGACACACTACTATTGGGAGCTAATCAAAAATATAAAGACTAATGATAAATTTTAAAAAGAAATATTTTATAAGAGAAACGTGCAAATCTCAAATGAGAAATGCACGTTTTTCTATAACTATTTCACAATCTTCCAGTTTTCCCCGTTCTTTTCCAGCACAAGGTCAAACTGCGATACCTGTGTTGTCATGGTCTGGTTATCCAGATATTTCACTGCAAGGGAAGCTGTCACCTGATTTCCGTTTCGATTGTAAACCGGATTCACCAGTTCTGAGAAAATATATTCTTTCCCCACAGGTTTCAGTACGCCCTCATTCACATAATAGGTCAGCTCCTTTGCGGTTGCCGTAGGGTACAGCTTGAAAAAGGTAGTGAGAAATTCGTTGATTTCCTCCGTAGTGATGGAATCCACCGTACCGTCACTTTGTACCGCTTTTGGCGTATAGCCGGATTTTACGGGAACGCTGGTGATGGTTGGATTCTGGATAATCGTCAGGTTTCCAGAGCCGTCCACATAGACGGTCACCTGATAAGCGGAACGGACAGTTTTACCGGATTCTCCCTCTGTGATACGCTGTTCCACTGTATAGGTCACTTGATAATGCTGCTCCTTTTCTTCTGTGATTTCCCATATCTGAAAATCGGTCAGGGCAGACGATACGGGGATGTCCTTTCGGACAGTATCTACATTCAGGGCTTGCAGCTCTCCGGTGAGATAGCCTTTTAAAGCATTTGTCCGGTTATCAATGGAAGCGGCGGACTGTTCCCATGAATAGTAGACTTCTGCGAAATTCTTCACAAAATTCTCTATCTTGTGAGTGTCGAGGATTTGTTCCTCAATTACTTTGGTTTCATGGACAGTATGAATGTCTATCGCCGTGAAATTCTTATAGACGGCAAACAGGAAGCTCACTGCCAGCAGCACCCACAGGGCAATCACGGTTTTTTTGTGGGTATTGACTTTGTAAACTTTCAGTTTCTTTTCTTTCTGCTTTTTCTGGTTATCCTCTTTTCTAATCTGAATCATATCGGTTCATCCTTTCTTATTGTTTGATTCGTCCGGCTCCGGCAAGGTGCTGTTGCCAGTAAGAGCCTGTCAGGTCTGCGTAACCAATGGGATTTCCGGCATGGTACATCCGGTTATTTCCCACATACAGCCCAACATGGGTGATATAGGTTCCGGCGTTGTAGGTGGAGTGGAAAAAGACCAAATCTCCTGCTTTTGCTTCGGACAGGGGGATGTGCTGCGTCACATTGTACTGTTCCTGTGCTGTCCGTGGCAGGGCGATTCCTGCCTTGCCATAGCACCACTGCACCAGTCCCGAACAGTCAAAGGAAGTGGAGGGGGAATCGCCCCCGTACACATACGTCCAGCCCTCATACTTTAAGGCTTCCTCCATGATAGCCTGCACCGTTTCATCATCAAACTGTGCCACGGTCAGGTATTGCGATACCAAGAGGACATAGAACATATTTCCGTAGGAATACCGCCAGCCCCCGTTTTTCTCTACGGCAACAGGGTTGGTGTAGGTGACTTTCTTTCCGCCGGATTTGTCCCTTGCGAAGCTCTCTGCCAGTTCAAAGGTGTATTTTTTCCCACGTCCTGCCACATAGTCTAGGAAACCGCCGCCGTAGTTGTAGGACTGAATCACACTGTTTAAGTCACAGCCCTTTGTTTCTGCCGCTGCGAGCAGTTCCGAGAAATATTTGCAGCCCTGTTTGATGGATTCCTCTGTACTAAGGGAGTTCGGGGGAAGCCCCAGAGATTCCGAGGACTGCATAACGTCTTCCAGCGTGCCGCCGGATTCCACCTGAATGATGGCGAGCAGCACATTTAAGTATTCCTCTATGCCATATTCCCTTGCATACTTTTCCAGCATAGGTTTATGGGCGAGGACTTCCTGTGATACGCTCACGCCCCCATAGATAAGGTTTTCGCTGCTTCCTCCGTCTTCCTCATCCGAGAAGACAATCACCACCAAAAGGAGCAGGGAGAACATCATCACGAACACGCCGGAACAGGCAAAGAAAAGGTGTCTTAACTTCATGGCTTCTCCCCTTTCTTCTGTTTGGACGCCGCTGTTACCGTTTTTGTCCACTCCTTTCTGGCGGTGGTACGCCGGATGGTAAAGTTAGATTCTTTTACCACAGGGGCAGCCCGTTTTCTTTCTGGTATCACAGGAGCCGTATCATTCTGGACAGGTCTTGCCGGACGGGAAGCAGCAGGTGTAGTAGTTGTCTTTTGTCTTTCATCTGGTTTGTCTGGGGAAGCCGGAGGGACTATCTGGCGTTCTGTCCTTATAGGCGGTGTCTGTTCATGGTGGATGGAAGCCGCTTTTACCACTGGAACCGAAGCCCGTTCTGCAATAGCTCTCCCATAAGGAACCTGTCCCCGTTCCCTGATGGATGGGGAAGCAGGCTTTCCTGTATGAGTGGTAGATGCATGATGTCGGAAATCTTCTGGCTGCTTTGCAGTAACAGGGCGTTCATGGACAGGAGCTGCCCCTTTGGGTGTTTCGGAAGCTTTCTGTTGCGGCTGTTTTGCCTGTTCCAGTTCTGCCCTGCGTTCTGCAATGGTCTGTCTGCGGCTTTCTGCCTGTGCATTTCGTTGTTCCGCTCTGGCAGTTCGGGGCTGGGTCACGCTGGAGGTAAAATCCCGTACTCCCTCTGATACCTGTGTTTTCCCGTGGTAAAGGGCGTACTTTGCATTGACAGGCAAATCCTTTGCCTGCTCCCGAAGCTGTCCGGCAGTATCGGCTATCTTATCTTTGGTATCTGCCACCGCACCTACCGCAGAGCCAGCCCGTTTCCATGCGGATTCCTTTTCCGGTGCTGCCTGTCCGTCTGGTCTGCTGTGGTCTGCCTGTGTCCGTTTGGAAGCGCCGGAGGTGGAAGCAGTTCTCTGGTTTGAGCCAGCCTGTTTTCTTGCGTGGTATGCAGCCGTTCCAGCCCCAAGAGCCGCCACAGAACGTCCCAACTTATGCTGTAAACGGTGCATATGGGCGTGCATGAGCATACGGGGTCTTCGCATGATACGGCTCCCCATGCTTTGGGAATCGCCGCTCTGTAAGGAGAACATCCCCATCAAATCCCCCAGCTTGAAATAAATTCCGGCAAAGGTCACTATCTGCAAGAACGCCGTCAGGAAGAACGGATATTCCCCAGACAGGTTGTAGAGCATGGTGGAAATGCTGAACGCTACCGTGATAATCAGGGTGATTCCGGCTCTGGTAAGGATGGTATTGAACAGTTTCGTAATGGCACGCTTTGACATCCCCTCAAAAGAGGGAACCATGCTAAGGAGGAAGCTCACAGGCAGGAACATGGCGTAAATGATAAAAAGCACCTGTGAGAAAATCATTATCCCCGTGAGCAGGAATACAAAAACGGAGATACCGATATTGAACATGAACAGGAAGAAGACGGTTCCCAAGCGGTTGATGGTCTTTGTGATGGTAAGGTTGGTGTTTTCCCTGTCTTCGATTTCCTCCACCACGATTTCTTCCCTGTCCTGCCCGTTGTTTTCGTCTGGGCTGGTTGAGAGCAGGCTTTCCACACGGTCAGCCCCAATGCTTTCCACATCCGAGTTGCCGTATTGCAGCAGGAGCCACGGCTGCTTGACCTGAATGGAAAACAGGCTGTCCCGTATCAAATCCACACTGTCTTTTCCTTGACTTTCCGAGTTTGGCAGCACAATCTTTGTACCAAGGGTCAGGCTGGCATTGCTGATGTCTGCGGAAAATTCATTGATTTTCCCGATATAATCAGGGGCATAGGCGATAAAGGCAGCGGACAGCACGAACACCACCACGAAATTCACAACGGCATGGATGGCTTTTGTGGTTTCCCGTTTGATAAGCCCTGTGTAGGCAACGTAAATCCCCACCACCAGAATGAGAATCAGCAGGAACCCGATATAAAATCCCTCCGAGGACAAGCCGCCTGTGGTAACGCCTGCAAGGGTCTGCATATTTTTTCCGATAGAATCCGCCGTAGAGGAAATGAAGTCCAGCGAGTAGGCTTCCTGAATCAGATACCCCGTGGCGTTGGAAAGGTACAGGCTGATTGTCCAGATAAAATTTGTGATGGCATACAGCCCGTACATCACCTGTTTTCCGATACCGTCCAGCCAGTTCCACGGGAGCCAGTCCCATCCGCTGTCCACATAAAAATCAAGCTGGTAGTTGTCCAGAGGATATTTGCTGTATTCGTTGGCAACGTCCACCGTATCATCCACCAGTCCGGCAGCGTGGGCGGCTGTGCCGAAGACTGCAAGCAGCAGGAGGATGAGCAGGAGTGCCAGAAGCACCCTGCCAATCACTTTTCCTGCCATTTTCCAAGACAACCCCTTTTTTGCTGAATAGGGAACAGGGAGCTGCTGTTGGTTGGATGTTCTATGTATCACCATCATTCCACCTCTTTTCTTACGGGCGGTCTGGTATCAAAGGCATGGAACAGGTCTTCAAAGATAGGATGGAACTGTATCACGCCCACACGCCCGTACAAATCACTGATGAGGCACTGTCCGTTTTCCAAGTCACGGAGCCGCTTCTGGTTGTTTTCATCTTCGGAATCCACCCCGAAAAAGGCGAGGGTCTTCTTGATTTCGTTGATGTCCGTGGAACGGAACGCAAATTTCAAGCCCAGATTGTTTTTCAGCTTTTCATCCAGCAAATCGTCCGTGTTCTGGGTGACAAAGTAAACGCCTGCGTTCATGGCACGTCCGGCACGAACCAGCTTCATAGAAAGGGTCTTGCCCTGTGCCACCTGTAAGAAGCTCCATGCTTCGTCCAAATCCACAATCTTAAACACGCTGCGGTCGGTGTGGATGAAGTCGAGGGCAAAGGTGCTGATTACAATGAGCATTGCCACGGAAAGCAGCTCCATTGTGGTGTATTCTTCAAATGAGGTTTCCTTATCCGGCAGCACCAAATCCGCTACCTGAATGATATTGAGCTGCTTTTCAAGGCTGATGGACTGTGTGACATCCCCATCCGAAAAGAGCAGGTGTGCAAAGTCATAGTCCGTAAAGGATTCGATATGGTCGGCTATGCTGGTGCTGATGGTGGTTCCCTCCGCCCGTAGTTCCTCAATTACTTTGAAAAGCCCCCGTTCTTCACTGTTTGTTACTGCACGAATAGCTTTCCGAAGAACAGGGAACTTCTCCCCGTCACGGCTGGAAATGCCGGTTAAAAAGGTCAGGATGTCGATTGCCAGTGATTCGGAATCCTTTGGGTTCTCCATAATCACATACGGGTCAAGTAAGCCCCTGTTCTGTTCCTCCGAAGTCAGGTTTACGATATTGATTTCATGGGCGATTTCCGGCAGGGTTTCTTTCCAGCGTCCCCGTTCCGCTTTCGGGTCAACAATGAGAGCCTGTGCCCCAAATAATACGGAATAATAGACAATCATGTTGTTACTGAATGATTTTCCACCGCCGAGGGAGCCGACAAAAGCGGCAGCAAGGGCGTTGGTGACGGAGCCTTTTACCCCTTGACTGGCAAGGGCAGGCTTTAAGTACACGTTTCTTCCTGTATCAAGGCTGTACCCGATATAAATACCCTCCGTTTCCCCCAACATCTGGGTTGCCCCGAAGCCAAGACCAGCGAGGAAGTCACTGGTGACATACTGGATGTAATCGTTCAGATACCGTTTGCTGGCAGGGAGAAATTCCCCATGCAGCCCCAGCATATCCCCAAAGGGGCGAACCAGCTTCACGTTCAAATCGTCATAAAAATCTTTCACCTCATTGCAGCGGCGTTTCAGTTCTTCCAAGTCGGGAGCCGTCACACGCACCACATAGGACAGCTTGTACATGGATTCCTTGCTCTGGTCTAAGGTGGATTCCAGCTCATTCACGCTGTCTAAAGCGTCCACCACGTTTGTACTGGTTTCGCTGTCATTCTGCCATGCATGGTTGTCCAAATCTTTCAGCTCTTTTTTCTTGTTCCGTACCGTGGAGAGGGCTTTCCGGTTTGTGACAATCTCCACATTCATAGAGGTATCAATGGGAAAGGTAAATTGCTGCTGCTGATAGTAAAAGATTTCCGAGGATGGGAAGTCCAGTTCCCCCACAATGCTGTTGATGGTAAAGTAGGCGGCATAAACTGTCCCGTCTTCCTGTTCGATTTTCAGATACCGCTGGTTTTCCTCTATCAGACAACGGGTGGGTTTGATGAGGTCATAGTATTTCACCAGCGTTTCTTCCTGAAACCGCTTCTTTGGCAGGTAATACTCATAATCTTCGTAGGCGGTTCCGGTCTGCCCGTATAAATGCTCAATCAGATAACCAAAATCGTCTTTATCCAGCCGCCGGACTTTAAAGCGGCGTGAGATTTTACTTTCCAACAGTTTTTCCATCTTCTGAAACCGCCAGATTTCTTCATTGCTCATGGAAACAAAATCCCCCATGAGCTTGTGGTTGACTTCATGGAGGAAGTCGGAAACAGCGGTCTTTGCTTCCCTGCGAAACTGCTTCATGGTGACTTCCTGCTCATTGACAAGCAGCTTGAAGCCGATAAAAAAGCGGTAGTCCACCTGATTTTCCCCTATCATGGAAATCAGGGCTTCGGTCTGTGCGTCAATCTTTGCACAGGCAACGTCCTTTAACTTGCCCGTCACTTCCTGTTTGGAGCGTTCCTGTGCCGCCCGTATGCTGGATTCCGTGCTGATTTGCAGGGCGTGAATCTTCCCGTCCCTGTTCTGGGCGATAAGCTGCCGGAACGAATCGTGTACCTGATATTTCTGTTCGGGGCTTAAAAAGGAATAGTTGTAGGGAAGCAGCTCATAGTAAGCGAAGCACTCCCCGTCATGGTTGAACACAAGGTTATTTTCGATATACTTAATCGGATATGCCATAAATATCACTCCTTACTGCCGTGATAGGCTGTGCCGGATATTCCTTTTCCAGCTTCACGGGCTTTCCTGCATAGGTCAGTTTCGGGCGTACCAGATATGCCAGTACGGATTTCAGGAAGCCGTAAGGCTTCTTCCCGTCAAAGGTCTTCTGGCACATGAACCAAGTGAGGGCAAAGGGTACGCCGAAATATTTTAAAAATGCCCCGTCAATGAACGAAAGGGGAGGGAGGTTCCCCAAGAGCATAACTGCAAACACCGACACCACGAACCACGCCATCTGTGTGAACGTGATGGGGAATGGCAGCTTAAAATCATTGATGGAATAGAGTACCTTTTCCACCGACCAGATACTGGTATAGCTTCGTATTTTCTTCATAGTGTCTGTCCTTTCTAAAAGATGGGGACAGCAAAAGAGCCGCCCCTGAATAAAAAATCCGCCTGCATTTCCTGAAAGAGATACAGACGGGTCTACCGTAAGATTTCATATACGCCGTGGTTCGTGACAACAAAGGTTCCCTCCAATTCCATGTCACGCCCATAGGCTGCATAGTCGATATAGTTTTGTAAGTGTGCCGGAAGTTCGCCAAGCTGTCCGCTTTCTTCCAGATAGTAGCGAGCCACATCCGCCATATCGTCACAGCCGGAATGGCAGATAATATCGTCTTCATGCTCACAGAGTTCTTCGATACTGCCAAAGTAGGATTGCAGCTCTGATAGTTCCTCCTGAATGTACTCCGGTAAGTCCTCCACCATTTCACACAGGCGGTTGACTTCCTCAATGGGGGTATATTCGTCAATCTCAAAGGGCAGCTCATAATCATGGATGGCGTATTCCTCATATTCATCATTCAAACCGATACGTTCCTTGACTTCCTCAAAGTCCACAGGCGGCGTGAACCATGCCCCGACCAGTTCGCCCTCATTGTATTTGCCTAAGTTGGCAATGTAAATCCGCATTTCTTCCAAGTTCCTCCACCTCCTTTTAGCGGTAATAAAAGATACCATTGTCCGTAAACAGGTAGTTTTCACTGGCTTCCAGTTCCCGACCAATGGCAGCGTAGTCGATATGGTTCAACAGGTCTGGATGTACTTCTCCAAATAGCTGTACCTCCTGCACCAGATAACGGGCGAGGGATTCTCCGTCCTGCACCGGATAGCAGCGTATCTGGTCTTTGTGGTCGATAAATTCCGTAAAGCTGGGAAACCACCGCTTTTGTACCACATCCATTTCATAATAGAGGGGCGTTCCCTGCATTTCCTGTATCATCCGGCAAAGGGCGTTGATTTCCCAGAGCCTTGTGTTGCCCTCCAATGGAAAGGGCAGTTCATAGTCTTCAATTTCGATTTCTTCCTCACTCTGAACCCCAAGACGTTCCCTGATTTCTTCAAAATCCACAGGACAGGAAAACCATGCCCCAGGATATTCCTCAAAATCTTCATGGTAAAACCTTGTGGTGTTCAGGATGTAGATTTTCATTTCTTCAATCGGTATCACGTCCTTTCTGATTTAAGGTATATAAAAAACAGCTAATTCAAATAAGAATGAGCTGTTTCAAATATATCCACTATAAAATCACCATTTTTCAGGTATTGTAAAAGTTACAACCACATTAGTTTCTTTTGACAGATTTTCAATGGATTTCTTAAATCCACTTCGAAACTGTTTCATAGCTGAATCAAAATTCAAATCAGCCCATCTATCATTTTCTTTGTAGATAATGTGTGGCAGATTGAGTTTATTCAAATTATCCAGATATTTATTACATATTTGTATCAGTTGACGTAGTTCTTTTTTTACATTAGAGCTAAAATCAAAGTCTTTGGCTATATTAACTAATTCAGCTTTTATTTCCAATACTGAATGTACGCATTGGTCTGGTAATTCCATTTCAATCGGATTTGTTAATATGCGTTTTGACTCTAAATAAAAAAACAAATATTCAATTCTATCT
>ERZ779658.2603-NODE-2603-length-10397-cov-1.932798_pt1 | contig 10397 bp, 16 predicted proteins | sample MGYA00511485_ERZ779658 | MGnify/ENA primary metagenome ERZ779658 (study PRJEB29588, sample SAMEA2162182) | human gut metagenome | biome: human gut; feature: human-associated habitat; material: faeces | place: Denmark | collected 2008/2010 ... | reverse complement strand
TAACAGAAATCACCGACGAAGAAATTGCTGTACTTAAGAAATTCAATCTGGACCACATTTCTGCCGGAAACATTTTGTTATCAGATGAAGACGGAATGGAATCAGACCTTCCGTTTGAAAGCTACCACGGCGATGACGACGACGCGCTGCTTAACTACGTACCAGAAAATAATGAGTAAACTGCATATCATCTTTAACATTCCCTGAACGCAAAAAGTTCGGGGCTTTGTTATCTAAAATCTAACAGAAAGGACACTATCACATTGAAAATTATTGCATTACTTTTCGCATACATCATAAAACACCGTAAAAACTATTTATTACTTGCATTCAAGCAGAGAAAACATACTTATCTCATTGTATACGTGAATTTCAAGACACTTGAAATTAAATCACTATATTTTAACGCAAGCCTAAAAAATCCATGGTTTATCCCACATTATGCACCAGCTCATAGTCCCAGCAATCTACCGCTTGCCGGATGGATGTTCTGGTATGCAGGTTGTACAACCGAATGCCTTATCTGTCCTATTACCGAATACGACATTCCATTTTTCGGTAAACAGCAACCCATCAAAGATAAGCAGGGTAACATGTACATGGCTGTTACAACAGATAAAAACATTTTAAGCCAGCACAAAGCCTGTCTCCGCCACGGAGGACAGCCAAAAGCAAACTTTAACAGATTTGCAAATACAGTCACATATTATAACTAATACTATAAGCGGAGGTATATTTATATGAGTAAAAATGACTTTGAAAATTATGACTTTGGAAAAGTCATATATAATAAATCAACTGGAATGTATTACAGCGGTTTGAAGACATTTAAGAAACAGTTGAGAGATGCAAAAGTATATCATAGCGACAAATATTTAAAAGAAGCCATTAAGACACTGACAAATAAGCAGAAGATTAGACCGAACAACATTGAGATAAGAGAAGTCGAGCTGAAAGTAGTTAATGTTTACAGTTATTTATTTGAGATAAGAAAAGTCGAGCTGAAAGTAGTTAATGCTTACAGTTATTTATAGGAGATAAACGTATGAAAGAGTTAAACAAAGACAAATTCACCGATACAACAAATATTGTCATAGGCAAAGACAGCGAAAACGGCAAAGATTATTTCTATGCTGATATCGTCTATGATAACGACAAAAAGAGATGTCCAGATGCTTGCGATGCTGAGAATCTCATCGAAGATGAGAATAAAGCAACAGTGATACAAGAAGCAAAAACAATCGCAAAACAGTATGAACTTCCATTACACTACGCAGGAATGGACCGGAAAGATATCGTCATTACAGATGACAATTACGATGAAGAATGTGAAAAACTTTGTAACGCACATAGTTGGAAATACGATAGAGCAAATAAATTCATAAAAGAGTTGCCGAAAGATTTTTCAGGTATGACAATTACAGAATTTTTCAACAAAAGATACAGAGAAAGAGCCGATAAAGATAACATATACGGTGTCGGCATGAGTGATGCCGAATTCCGACACTTCATCATTGAATATTTGTTACCAGAAGGCTGGTGCGTCACAGACCCTATCGGACAATCACAAATCAACGAGATTGCTATTTATGAAATTCTTGAAAAACATTCTAAGAAATTCAGAAAAGAGCGCAGACGTTCAAAACATAATAAATGACCATAATAATCAAGAAACAGAGGTGATATTATGCTATATTTCTATGGTGACCCACATTTTGGTGATGATGCTATCAGACGATACGAAAACAGACCATTTAATAATACAAAAACAATGGATATAGCGTTAATCACAGACTATAACGAAATCATCACAGATGATGATATCGTAATATTTACAGGTGATTTGGGTGCTGAAGGCTATGAAAAAGATATATTGGCAAGTCTAAACGGACAAAAATACCTAATAAAAGGCAATCATGATACCAAATCCAATGCAACGTACCGTGACTTTGGTTTTATAGACGTTTATGACCATCCAATCGTATTAGAAGATTTCTGGATAATATCGCACGAACCCATGTATGTATCAAGAATGGCTCCATACGCAAACATATTTGCTCATGTACACAAAAATCCAATGTACTTAACATGTAGTTCAAGAAGTTTTTGCACATGTGTAGACAGAAATGATTTCAAACCAGTATCATTTGATTACATCAAAGAATCTGTTAAAAAAGCAGATAAAACATGTGATTAAACACAAATAGACCTATCTGAATATCAGATAGGTCTATTTTTTTATGGATTCTTTACATCATCTGGCAAACACTCCAATAACCTAATATTCCACAAATTTTCGTCTACTACAATTATATTTCCTCAGTTTCTTCCGATATATGTAATTCGCAATCAAGATTTTGCAACTCTGTACACGAAAATTTGCTATGCAGCCAATTATTAAGTGTCGTAATCATTGCATCCTGCTCGTAATTGTGTATCAACACATGAACCACCACCAAGCGCATCACCACATGATGTACATGTTTGATAGTGTAAATGCAAATCCTTCCTTGAATAATATGTTGTATTTGAAGGATTACGTGTTGATGGATGTGGCTTATGATATATATAGGAAAATCCACATGTACATGTTCTTAATGAATAATTATTCCCATTACAACTTTCATATCCAAATTGCCAATGGTCTGTAAATGCATGTGCCGTTACATTCCGTTTCTCACCACATACCGTGCAATATTCCCAATGATTCGTCGAATCATATTTTGTCGCCCATATATGAGTATGTTCGATTGTTTCTGCTCCGACAGGAAAGAATAAATGTACAGATGTCACAGCAAGCATCAGTACTAGACATAATGATAACACTCGCTTGAGTATCTTATTATCTTTCTTATTTTTTATCATTTTCTTATCATAAAATCTCCTTTCTGAAAATTTATAATCAAATCCCTGTTAAGAGATATTGATTTTTAAGCAATAAAAAAGCAGCGAAAAGAACAATAACAGCAAACCATTTCTGATTTACCTATCGTTCTGTTCACGCCTTACTTTCACGTTTGACCGACGTATACGGAGCCTGTGAACCATTTTCAGTATCAGTACGTCACTCCTGATACCTACCTAACAGCAATGTTACCGCTGTCACCGTATCTGCATCAAATGAACATTTTTATATATATGAATTTCATTCAGATTATATCTAATTTTTCAGTGTTTTTCAATATATTTCATCACAATTTTATTACAAAACCCATATGTAAAATCTTATTCGAACAATTCTTGTTGACATAAGACTTTTAAACCCAATACAGCATCTCATCCGAATGCATACACATATACACTCACATATCATATTTTCAAAACGGACCTATATACTACAAATATATTTATAAAAAGATTTCATTCCATAAAATTCATGATACAATAAAACTAAAATTAGAAAGCAGAGGTAATAATTATGACCAAAACAGATAGAGAGAAAAAAATTAACGAATTAACCGAACTTTTAGATAAAAGAGGTTATTTAACAAAAGAAGAACGTAAACTATATAGAAAACTTATTGACGAAAAAATAAAAGAAAAATCAATGTCAGATGAAGAACAATTAGCATTCCTGAAAGACAAAACTTCTAGTAAATTTGGTCAATTGGGTAGGAATGGTATAGGCTTTGCTACTTCTAATGAAGCTGGTCAACTAGCTGGAGATTGTATAGGTTTTAACACGAACGGTGAACGTCCAGCATCTAAATTCCTTTCCGAAAAAATTACTGAGTTAGAAGAAAGAATTGCTAAGAAAAATGCAACTAATCGATAAAAACAAATGCCTTGAGCAAATTATGGACATAACAGAAGACAAAAAAAGATTTGACATAATTTTTATCTTAAACCAATTTTACACATAAACCGATGAGACAAAAATGTTTCATCGGTTTATCTTTTTTTATATATAATCAATCATTATCCTTGTTAATTATCTTTTTACACAAATCATCTTACAAAAAATTATAATATACATGAGTTCTAAAGTCGCTTCGCTCACTACGGGAGTTAAAGTGTAGATATAGGTTTTTTATTAAATCTCATACACATTATCTACATCTTCCATTTTGAAAAATCTTTTTGAAGATTTTCAATCTGAAACACAATACAAGTACAAAATCTGCAACGAAAGTATGCGCCTTTGCGGTGTATTCTGGACGACACTATAAGTGAAAAATATCTCAAAAACAAAATACCACCACCAAAAAACATGCAAAAACAGAAAGGAAGTATCATTATGGCAATGAGTAAAAAGTGCTACGCAGCAATAATGTCTGCACGCGAAACAACAACCGAAATTAAAAAACTGACAGACGAGGTAAAAGCAACAGGTGTAAAGAACGCCTACAAAAACTTAATGAAAATCGCAGAACTGAACGATAAGTTCTACCGTGATTTCCACGACGTAGACCCTGCATGGTCTATCGACAAAAAGAATCAGGGTCAGCAGGTAACTGTGCCAGTTTCTGCAGATGGCAACATCTAATCCTAAAAATCAACAAAAGCCCTGTATGATAATACAGGGCTTTTTTGTTTTCCATTCAGAAAGGAAATATTATCATGTCCAAAAGATTTGACACAAAAAATAAACGCCATTACAAAAAATATAATACTGATATACAGTATTACAAAAATGTGCCGTTAAAACTTATCGTATACACCGAAAATCACTTTGCACGATTACGTGCAAAACGATACAATATCAACAACACCATCCAAAACGTCTGGATTCCAAACTGTTATCTGGAACCAGATGGTACAATCAAAACAGGTGTAAATATTGACTTTATCTTTTACAAAAGTAAACGTCAATTAGAACTTGCCGGAATCACATTCCAGCCTTAACTTTACGTAGAAATTTGTGTTCTGATGATACATATTATCAGAACACATTGCACCAGAAAAGGAGATATCTATGAATAATGAAATCGTTTATGTTGCTGAGTTAGACCAAGACGTTGATGACGTCATTGCTGTACAATACCTGCACATGCAACACGCATTAAAATGCGTTGTTTTGGACCCGTATCCAATATCTAAAATCGGGCTGGAACGCCTGAAATCGCTGGAAACACTCGGAATACCAATCCGTAAAATTATGCCATCAAATGCACCATTCGTATTCGTCGGTGGTCCACTCACCATTATCGCCGATTATATCAAAACACATACAATCAACACACTTGTGATGAATGGTGGCTTTGTTGGATGCAATATCGCAACCGATGTGTTACCAAAATTCAAAGACAAAGAGACGATTCGTACATTCAACTTTAACAGTGATGTACACGCTACTGATGAGGTCTTACGTTCTCATCGTATTGGACACATCATACTGGTCGGAAAAAATGTATGTCATGATGACCGCAATACCCGTACTGGATTTTGGTCTGATAGTAAATACCAAAAAATCTTTGATGAATATCAGGTTAATGACAAAAAGCTCATGCATGACCTTTTGGCGTGTCATGAAGGTCTGGCATTACTGTCCGGCACACCGACATTATGCAAGTTCGAAACCGTTAGACCGTACAATAATGGACTCAATTACACGCACACACTTTGGGGCAGCACGAAAACAAAAAATACACCATATCTTGAGGTGCTCGCTGCTACCGGATTTCGTCCGAATATCTCTGACTACGATATGTCACCTAAAAATAAGAAAAACAACATGGCATATTGGGACGACATGGAACAGCAATGTCGTAAACTGTTAGATAACTTACTGACCAATTATGCGTATGCAGATACATCGAAACTTGATGAAGATGCACGCATTGACATCAGCAAAGTTATTTTGGACACTGTGATTAATCAATGTGAAAAGTACAACATTGATACAAATACAGCCTTTCCGTTCATTGACACGGACTATTAGAAAAAGACGCCTACGGCGTACGGGTTCCATTGTGTTTGTTATTAAAATACATAAGAAAGGATTTGAAAATTATGATGAAATCACTTAAAAATTGGAATTGGAAGAAACACGTAGAATTTATAGCTATTGCTCTGTCAAGTAGCCTGATAGGATGGTTCGCATTATCATTCCTGAACACAAACGCTCATAATCTCAGCGATTATAAGTTTGCTGATTGGAATATGTTTCATTGCTATTCCTACCATCTAGCTGTTCCGCACTATGTATTCTGGATGATGCTATTATTTACACTTGCAGTTTATTTCGGTCAAATTGCAGATTGGAATTACAAACATGCAAAACGTAAAGCAACAACTGAGGTTGCTCCAAGAAAACGCGTAATCAAACACACATATACGATAAAAATCACAGAAACAATCGAAATGTAAATTTCATAAGTGGATATACAAAATAATACTTGTATATCCACTTTTTTCAGAAAGGATATATAAACTATGATAGTTTACGCTTACTATGGTTTTGGCAAAACCACACTTTGTGAAAATAACAAATATTCACCATTTATCGAAATCGATGAAGAATTCGGACAAATCGAAGCCACACGTAAAATAAAAGAATTATCAAAACATGCTATTCTTTTAGTAAACGGACACATCGGGCTGGATGAAAACGATGATATTGTCATTGATATTGCGTTCTTGCCAAGAAACGTAAATATTGCCGTGAATCGTCTGCAGAAGCGTGGTGTTGATGCATCATTCTTGACATATATGATAGAAACCTATAATGACGTCTTGCAGGCAATTACCAAAAAAGCAAAAATTGTCGTTTTCTATGAAGAAAACGAATATTTAATTAACCATGCATATGCGTTAATGCATGGTCAGCAACTACTGGAAAAATACAATGAAAATAACACAGAAACGAGGTATTTATCATGACTAAAAACGAATCTTTGACAATTTTACAGGATGCTTTAATTATAGGCTGTGACTTCCTAATCAGGCATGGTTCCATTGCACCGTATACCCACGGATATTTCGTAATCAGCAAATACGTAAAAGACGGATTCTGTCGCTCTGTCACATGCTCTGAACATTGGCTTTCAGCTATGCCTGAAGTCTTATATAATTATTTAACAAAAGCTGGCTGGACCGATGAAGACTTTCAGTCATTAAAAACACGTGTAGACGCAGAATGGGCAAAACGTAATGAGTCCTACGAAAAGGACATATACAAAAACGACACTTATTCTCATTATACTGCAAATGGTTACGAAAAAGACGGTTTGAATCAGATTGTATCTAGTCAATGTCATGGTACATGGTCAAACTGCACAACCACTACACAGAATGATACAGCAGAAGAACTGATTATTCTGCGTGGTTATTGTACGGACTATTATCTCGATGACAGACATAAGTTTCATCATATCAAACCAGAAGATTTATATGACATTTTATTGCGACATGAAAATGTCAAAGATGTCGAAAACTGGAACTTAGTTAAATACATGAAAGACCATCCAAATAGAATGTATAATTAAGTTTATCATTAACACCACTTAAGTCATATTAAGTGGTGTTTTTTTTAATATCGATATAGCGTTCCGCTACATCGGACGGGAGTATATATGTAATAATTAATCGTGATTAAGAAAGGATTGATGAATTATGATGAAATTAGAAAAAATTAAGATTGGAATGAAAATATGGCAAATCGGTCACTGGTCTAGCTTACCCGAATCAGGTACCGTAAAAGCTATTAAATACACGGAAGTATCTAAAATACACCCGGAACCAGTACCATACGTTGAAGTGAAATGGGATACTTGTGGTACATCAGATGCCATACTTGATGAGATTTATCCATCCTATGAAGAACTAAAAATCGGCGAAAAAGCTCGTGAGGATAAAGCCGTAAATAAAATCAAAGCTGAAATCCATAACGTAAAAGACCTTGTGGTCTTTATGTATAATGCAACACTGAATGGTGGTGAATATACAAATTACTACGAGCGCCGAGCAGCACGTGAACTTGCAAAAGAACTCCTTGATTTGGACTTGGCGTAATCTATTAGCATCCGTGGACATTTATTGTCCATGGGTGCTTGATTTTTTTTTCAAAAATACAAATTATAAGAAAACATGAGAAAATACAAAACGGCAAAGCCGTCGAGATAAGTTGCGTTAATAAAAAAATTCAATAAGGCGAACAGTTAGCACTTGGACAGTTGCTGTAACTGCACCTTACAATTATAAAAATTCACTTACATAAGAAACCAAAACTCTGAGGTGGCAAGCCAGAGTCGGTTTCTTATTTTTTTTTACTCACGACATTAATGATGAATCTGAAATTATATAATTGCATTTTACACGTACAAATTATAAGAAACAAGAAAAACAAAAATTATAAACAAAAAACATGAGAGAAAAATAACGCTGCCGCGTCGAGTGTTTAAGTGTAAAAATAAGAGAAAAACGTGAAAGGCAAAAAAACGCTGACGCGTTCGAGTTCTCTTATGTAAAAAAAGAAAATTTTTTCAGAAAGAATGAGGTATTATTATGTTAAACATGTCTAATTTCGGTATATGTGAAGGAAGAATCACAAAGAAACCAGTTGCTATGGACAACAAGGATGGCAGCAAGAAGGTATTCGTAACGCTTGCCGTTCAGGATAACTTTGCATCTGGCGCTGACAAGGAAAGAAAGACTCAGTTCTTAAACCTTGAGGGCTTTGTACCAAAGGACAGAAAGTCCAGTGTCTACGAGAAGCTGGAGGTTGGCGACAAGGTTGCCATCCAGTATCGTGTAGAAACACCATCTTATGAAAAGGATGGTCAGAAAGTCTACAGAACTGTGCTTGTAATCGAGAACATTCAGTTCAAGGAGAGCATGGCAGAAAAGACTGCAAGACAGGCTCGCCATGCAGCTAACGCTGCTGCTGCTGACGCTAATGCAGACGCTCAGGCTCCAGCTATTGACGATTCAGAGTTACCTATTGCATAAGCAATAGGCGACTTCGTGTCAAAAACCACAAACGGTCACAGGGTATTTACCCGGTGACCGTTTTTTTTTTTTTATAAAAAAATAAACATAAAACCCATTACCTTTAGGTGATGGGTAGTTCACTTTCGCAATAATTTCTAATACATCCTGTCTGTTCCGTACAAGGCTTCACAGCCCTTAAAAATAAAATCCTGCCGTTCTACTGTCTCAGGAATATCAGGCATCATACGCAAATTCTTACAATTTCTACACATTCCGCTTGCATACTGTAAATTCACAGAAACATGACCCATAGAATACAACGATGTACAACCATCATACATGTAAGATGCAGATGTCACTGTATCTGGCATATCAGAACCATATAACATACTTCTACAGTTCTTATAACAGAATGCACAACTCTTTAAATTTACAGGAAGTCCTGCTCCAACATTTAAAGACGCACAATCTTTAAATGTATAATCCATGATTTCTACCGACTCAGGAATTGCAGGCGGTGTCATGATTGACGTGTTCTCAAACATGTAAGAAATATTTATAATACCCTCTGGAATTACAATATTTGCTCCATTTGTTTCACGACCCCTGTAAACTAATACTTCAAATGTGCCATGCTCTGTATAACGATTTCGCAGTTCAAAATTAGCTGTATTATATACGAATTTACCAAGATAACCATCATAGGTTACATCCTTTGCATTTATTACGTTTTCCATCACATTCATTCAACACCTTTCTAATATATATTATAGATTATTATACGATTTATTTTTCATGTCTCAGTATACCAAAATCTTACTGAAAAATCAATAAATTTCTTATACGAAGAAAGGTTATTCGTTTTATGCATGGATATATACACCATATACAAACCTGACATCGGGTGCTATAGTGTTAATCATAATGACAACCTTTCTGTAAACATAAAATAAAAAAAGGACTTCCGTCGAGAAGTTCTTTTTTATAAAAATAAGCGTAAAACCATTATCTTTAGATGATGGATAGTTCACAGATAAGACCATTGCATAGGAGGTGACATATCATGGAAAAATACAAATGCATCCAAATCGTATTAAAAGAAAAATTTCTTGGTATCGGCAGTAAAAACACAAATGAAATCGAACAGACATTAAATGCATGGTATGCAAAAGGTTATCGTTTACATACATGCTCGATTTCACATACCGACAGTAAAGGCTTTGCTGGCGGAGACCGTTTAGTAGCTACATGCATCTTAGAAAAAATTTAATACATAAGGACACTCTGGCTATATTGTCAGGGTGTTCTTATTTTTTACATGTAAATTATAAAAACATGAGAACTAAAACGCCTACAGCGTTCGGGATAAGTTGCGTTAAAAAAGAAATTTAGCAAAGTGAACAGTTAGCACTTGGACAGTTGCTTATAACTGCACTTTACGTACATAAAAAATTCATCCGTATAAGAAACCAAACTCTGAGGTGGCAAGCCAGAGTCGGTTTCTTATTTTTTTTTACTCACGACAT
>ERZ779658.2596-NODE-2596-length-10418-cov-2.060890_pt1 | contig 10418 bp, 7 predicted proteins | sample MGYA00511485_ERZ779658 | MGnify/ENA primary metagenome ERZ779658 (study PRJEB29588, sample SAMEA2162182) | human gut metagenome | biome: human gut; feature: human-associated habitat; material: faeces | place: Denmark | collected 2008/2010 ... | reverse complement strand
TTCTCCTCTCAAAACTCGTGGTCACTGGGCTGAAAGCCCCGAAACTACGGTATTTATTTCAGCGACTACATATAGTCGCTGTAGTTACTTATATTCTGTCAGTTCCTCATAATCAAGATCTTCAAAATTAATTGCAATAATCTGCTCTTCGTCCACGCCATGCTGTTTTAGATAATCCTGATAAATCTCCAATAGTATTGATTTTCCACATCGTCTCACCTATGATAATGTAAAAAGCAATAATATTCAATAGTTTTTGCATCGCAATGTAAAAACTATATGAATTTTATTGTTTTTTGCATTCTATTAACTTTTATAGATTCTATTATTAGTTCTAAAATTTTATAATTTTATTACTAGACTAAGGCAAATCGATTTTATTTTCTCTTAATTGCATTCCTTTTCATTCAGTGTTAGAATTTATATTATTGCTCTAAAATTTTTACTGCAAAAATAAACAGGGATAAGAGGATAAAGATACTATGTTTCAGATTTTTGTTGACTCGGCAGCCAATCTGCCGGCTGTAACTGCAAAACAATACGATATTCACGTGATTTCTTTCGTCAATCTTGTTGACGGCAAAGAGATTACCTGTTTTGACCCGGATCTTTCACCAGAGGAAGAACGTCAGAAAGGAACCGAATATTATCAGGCCATGAGCAGGGGCTGCGAAATCAAAACCGGACTGATCAGCACTGCTGCCTTTGAGGAAGCATTTCGAAGCGCACTCGAAGCAGACCAGGATGTGTTATATTTCTCACTGAGTAAAAATATCAGTGGTACTTACAATTCTGCAAGATTAGCTTCGGAAGAGCTGTTAGATGAATTCGGAGATAAACACAAGATTCGTCTGGTCGACTCTCTCAATGCCTCACTTGCCCAGGGAATCCTTGCCATCTATGCAAGCGAGATGCGTGCCAAAGGAATGTCTGTGGATGAGGTCGCTGATACTCTGGAATATTATGTTGAAAAAATGAACGGAGTCTTCACTGTCGGGGATTTAAAATATCTTTCTCGCACCGGAAGAATCAAAGGAAGCGTTGCCACCATCGGAAATGTTCTTAAGATCAAACCAATCTTACGTGGAAACAAAGATGGCTATATCGTTTTTTACAAGAACTGTCGCGGACGTAAATCCGCATTGAACGAACTGGTCAATCTGGTCTGTGACAACATTGTAGAACCAGAAAAGCAGATTCTCGGGATCGCACATGCAGATGCATATGAAGATTCGCTTTACATCATGGACAAGATCCAACAGAAAATCAAAGTGCGTGATTTTATAAATACTTCTTATGATTTCTGTACCGGAAGCCATGTCGGACCGGATACGATTGCACTTTTCTTTATTGGGAAGGACAGGGAACTTTCATAATATATAGATAATAAAAGAGGAACAAGCCCATTGGCAATACACATGCCACCTGCTGTTCCTCTTCATTTATAAATCTGCCCGTTTTTTCAAAAACTTCTGAAATGCCTCATTGCCTAAAATCCAATGTGCAAATCAAGAAAACCAGGAAGAAAATATCCCTGTGGGTGCTTACATACCGGACATAATGCAGGTGCTTCTTTCCCTTCGTAGATGTGACCGCAATTTGTACAGATCCATTTTTTTGTTCCATCCACATTTTCACACATATAAAACGTGTTATTCTCCAGGCTGTCTGCAATCTTACAGAATCTTTGGCTATGTGCTGCTTCTATCTCTGCAATCTGCTGAAATGTTGCTGCTACCTCAAAGAATCCTTCCTGTTTCGCTACATCTGCAAATGCCGGATACACATCCTCCGCCTCTTCCTGCTCATTATGTTCTGACGCACGCAACAGCTGAACCAGAGTCTTCGTCTCATCTACCGGATAACTTCCATCAATAAAGATATTCGTTCCTGATGCTTCTTTTAACAATTCATAGTATCTTCCCGCATGTGCCCGCTCCTGATCTGCTGTGTATAGGAAAATGTCTGCAACTGCAGGTTTTCCTTCTTTCCGTGCCTGTTCCGCCGCAAATGTATAACGGTTCCGCGCCTGTCCCTCTCCTGCGAACGCACGCATCAGATTTTGTTTTGTCTTGCTTTCTGAAAATAAAACAGCCATGTCATATACTTCCTTTCTTCAAATCTTCTACTCTTTTCTAAAAGCTAAATTCATCCAAATCAGTATATGCCATGACTGGTTTATTAATTCACCTGTCCCAAATATTCATAGAATTTTTGTAACTGTTCTTATTTAGTTAAATCCGATAAGTCTTCTCGCAACCGTATACGCAAGTGAAGACACTCTTCTTCCTGATCTTCCCGGAAGATTCATCGTCTGTCCAAGAATTCCATAACGGATCTTCATATAAGTCCTATAGTCTTTTTTCTTCAGATAAGCCCACAGTTCTTTCTTCTTCTCGAAATTCTCTTTCTTCTTAGAGCGAATGCATAAAATAGAAGAAACTGTCATCATGATTGCAAGATAATTAAGCATGTACTGTCTTAATTTCTTACTTCCAATATCTTTAAGCTGATACATATCAATCATCGTCTTTGTGACAAAAATCTGCTGATCCAGCCTTTTGATCATTACTTTCTCATTAACCGACTGATCTTCTCTTCCAATAAAATATCTATAGAAGTCTACATCCATATAGTAAATTTTGCGTACATGCGGGAGTGGGTAATATACATAAATATTGTCCACATAGAATGTATGCTTTGGCAGATGAAGTTGGATCAGTTTTAACATGTCTGTACGGTAAATAACCGAGTGCATCAGAATATACTGATCCAGACGGAAATGTCCCATATCATCCCAACGGAAAATCTCATCCTGTGGCAATACGTTACGATAATGAATCACCTTCTTATGTGTTGCACCAACTTTTTCATACACATAGTTAGCGATCAACATATCCAGTTCCATTCCATCTTCTTCCATATGGCGTAAAACATCTAATATTTTATGAAGTGCATCTTCGTCCACCCAGTCATCACTGTCTACAACCTTAAAATATTTGCCGGTGGCATATGTCAGTCCGGAGTTTACAGCATCTCCATGTCCACCATTTTCCTTGTCTACTACTTTAATAATAGTAGGGTATTTTTCCATATATTCATGAGCAATCTCTGATGTTCTGTCCTTTGATCCGTCATTTACGATAATTATTTCAATATCTTCTCCACCCGGAAGAATACTTTCTATCGCATGGGCCATATAATCCTGTGAATTATAACACGGAATGGCAAAAGAAATATATTTCATTCTTCATTTTCTCCTCTTTCTACAATTTGACTTCTATTAGTATAATCTATTTTTCGCTATTTTCCAACAAAATCTTTGTAAAATCCCGTGTTCACAATTTGTTCATTTATCCTTCAAAATTCTTTCATTACTTTAACATTCTTTCTTCATAGGTCTTTCTTATACTATAATCATCAAAGAAATACAGAGAACTTGGTAGCTACTTCCGAACACATGGCGATTTAGAATTTCTCTCATATCCTTTGATATACAAAAGACATTATCTAGTATGTAAATACTATTTGGAATAAACTTTTTCATAATACATGCCGGGAACTGCGAAAGTGGTTACCCGGCATCCTCCCTTTTATGAAAGATTTTTCCAGATTTCTTTCACTTTTTCCCGTTTCCATATTCCTACAACAATCAATGCGCCAAATAAAACAGCTCTCTCCCATAAAATTATGTTCTTCTTTTTTCCTTCCTTTTTATCTTCCTTGACCATTTTTTCATCCTGTATTACCTTTTCATTTCCATAAAAAATATATTTTCTGACCGGTTCCACAATTTTCTGCCACAAACTCTTTTCCTCGTATATTTCAAATCCTATCTGTGAAACTTTTTCATTTCCCGCAAAATCTTTTGCTTTTACCTCTATTTCATAATTTTTTGCCTCATTTAGCTGAATTTCATATCCCTTCTTCTGTTTTTTCCTGTTTTGTTTTTTCCCATTAATTTTAATGTATTCAATCTGATCTTCCAGATTCTCTGTTCTGACATAAAATGTTTTTTCTTTTTCATATTTTTCTCCATCTTCTATCCCCTCAAACTCGATCACCGGCGGTGTATGATCGATGGTAAACCTCGCTTTTGCTTCTCCTTTATTTCCTGCTGAATCAAAAGCTTCGATTGTCAGTACATGTACCCCTTCTTTTTCAATTTTTTCTCCTGGCCGATAAAATGCATCGTCCACTTTCATTACATATGTATAATTCGTAAAATCCTTAATCGATTCCTCGATAGAATAATTCCAGCTAAACTTCTTTAAATACTTTCCATCCAACTCATCTACATGTGCAATAACGGGATTTTCTTTATCTATAATCAGCTGTCTCTCGGCATGACTGACATTCCCTGCCATATCTGTTACATTCATTCGGAGTTTATACAGCCCGTCCTCTGCAAGTGTCTGCACACTTTCTTTTTTTGTATCACCAGACTCATTCCTGCTTTTTGTTTTCCATTCTGTGATTTCTGTTTCTTCCTTTTTCCCATCGATATCTTCTTTTAAAATATTTGCCCGCACCGTCTGAATTACATTCTCTTCTTCTGCCAGATAGCTGACTTGTACAGGTTTACTGGTAATCGTATAATCCTCCACTCCTTGTATCAATGCTTTCGGTGCATCTCTGTCAACAAAAACCCGATCCGTTACCACCGTCTGATTTCCCGCATAGTCTGTAGCAATAATTGTTACCGGGGTACTTTCCCCATTCTGTGAACTTTCTGTAATGACAAATTTTTCTGCTCCTTTACTGCTTTTCCCAACTATTTTTTCTCCTGTTTTACAGATAATTTCCGCGATCTGGCTTCCATTGCTCCCGTCAGAAGCTTCTACCACTACCTCTGCTGCCTCTTTGTGCCAAATATCTGCTCCTCCGGACACTTCCAGACCGATCACCGGTCTTACACTGTCTATCCAGAATGCCTTTCTGCTTTCTGAATTTTCAATCTGATGATGTTCTTCATCTTCCATCCATACTTCCAGTTCATTCCTTCCATCTGCAAAATTCAATTGTTTCAACCGGCAGGATTCATTTAATTTTTCCAGCGTACCTTCCTGCCTTTCCCCATTTCCATTCTCAAAAAGGTATCTGGTCACGCCATTCTTACTCAGATGTGTGATCTTTCCGGTCGGAGCACTGATATAATAGCCATTCTGACCATCCGGATCCTCATATTCCGCATGATACATTTTTATCTCTTCTTCCTCCGGATCTTTTCCATTCTCTTTTTCATCGTCTTTCTCTAAGTCTTTCCCGTCATCTTTCTCCGAGTCTTTCTCCGAGTCTTTCCCATCCTCTTTCTCGTCATCCTTCTCCGGATCTTTTCCATCCTCTTTCTCGTCATCCTTCTCCGAGTCTTTCCCGTCATCTTTTTCATCATCCTTCTCCGGATCTTTCCCGTCATCTTTCTTATCGTCTTTCTCTCTATCTTCCTCCGAATCTTTTCTGTCCTCTTTTTCTCCCTCTTCTACCAGATCCTTTTCATTATCTTTGGCGTTGTCTTTGTCCTTGTCAAATTCTTTCTTACTGTCTTTTCCTTTATTTTTTACTTTTATAATCTGCTTTCGACTTCCCGCTTCTACCTGCATCACATTTCCTTCCGGTAACAGATCTGCAATCTGTCCTCCGGTCACCATACCAAACGCTGCTATCATTATTACTTTTTTTATCTTCCTACCCATATATTTCCTCCTTCTGCCTTAATTCCATATTCTTTTTGTAATTTCTTAAATTCTGCATTTTCCAAAAGTTCAGTATCTTCTGTTACATATTCTTTAATCTTGAGTGCACACGTATCTCTATTGACAGCCGGATCTGCACATATCAGTCTTATGTGTGTTAATTTCAACTCTTCTGATTCTCCAAGCTCTTTTATCCCCTGAATGCATGTATCGCTTGCCATATCCCGTCTTCCTGCAGTTTCATACAACTGTACCATCTTTTTATACAGCTCTTCTCTCTTACCCGGTTCCGTCTCATCCTCCAATATCTCTGCATATATGTTTGCTGCCTCCTCTTTCTTTTCTTCTTTTTCCAATGCAGACGCCTGATACTGCAATAGTTCTCTCTTCGCAGAATCATTCAGATAATCTGTCTTTAATCCTTCTTCTACCAGATTCAACACTTTTTCTGAACTTTCTTTATCATCCAGTAATCCATACCCTCTTATCAGGCACTGTATTGCCTGTTTTTTCTTCTCTTCCGACTGCATACTTCTTTCTTTCCATTCATTCTCCAGGTAAGCAAGACTTGCGGCAAATTTTTCTGCCTCTTCCGGCACTTTTTGTTTTTCATACGCTTTGATAAGCCTTTTCAGATTAACTGCCAGCGTCTGATTCTCCATTTGATTCAGACATTTCAGACTTTTTTTCATATCTCCCACATTCAGGAAATATGCCAGTGCCAATTCCAGATACTCTTCATCTCTTTCATATATTTTCTTTTTTATCCGGTCATCCGATTTTTCACTTTTTTTCTCTTCTGATTTGGAAGATTCCGTTCTTTTCATCTCTCTCTGGTTTGCTTTTTCAGCATTTTCCCATGCATTTATGAACAAATATCCCCCGAAAACAATAGACAAAACTACTGTTATACACACTTTTTTTCTTCTTTTCCCCTTATTATTCAAAATTTTATCTCTATCTTTTTCTTCATACCTTGGGATTTGTTTTTGGATTTCTGATACATTTAGATAATGGGTTGATCTTATCCCCATTGCTTTTGAAATAATTCTCTGAAGACGATATTCTTCTCGTCTGTTAAAACGTGGTTCTGCCTCCACAGATGCCAGAATATATTGAAATGTTTTTCCCAGCCCATACATATCCAGTTCCTTACTGGCATGTTGATAATACTTTTCGTCCGGCGGAAGAAAATATTCACGGATATCTCTTCTTTGCATAAATATCATCTTGCTTCTGTTTGCTTCCGACTGCATATCCAGAAAATAAATTCTTCCATCTTCAGACCTGACAATACTATATGGATTTACATATTGATAACAAGGATTTCCCCTGCACCTGTGAAATGACGCCAGTTGTCCTGCTATCTCTTTTAATAATAAAAATATCTCCCGTTTTTTTATTACCGGATGATATTTTAAGTATCTGTCCAGGGTTTTCCCCTGCACATTTTCGGAACTGATATAGCATAATTGTCCATGCTCAATCAGCCGCAACACATCATAACTTTCTTTTTGTTGCAACATATATCACCCCTGTTCTTTTTTCATTTTTTCTTACATGGTAAATTTGGTGAGGCCTCACGAAGTCCTACAGACTATATAGATTAATTAAAAGAATCTATCTTGAAAATATAGATTAAAGATATCTTACCTGATTCATTTCAAAATTTCAACCCTTTTTTATTGTTTTTATATATTTTCTGGCACAGCACTTTAAAGGACCTGCCACAGACAACTTCTCTTACATATTTTTGTATCTACAGAACTTGCTACCGGCAACTTCTCTTACATGCTGCTTTGGTATACAAAAAGTGCCATATTGCAAGACATGTATCTTGTTATACGCTCGCAATACGGCACTATCTTTCCAACCTTCAAATCTTATCTATTTTTTATCTGTGGCTTAATTCTTTTGGTGTATACAAATGTCTTGGGATTCCATCTACCATAACCGGTGATACATCCCCCTGAATCAATGGACGCACATAAGAAATAAACTCATTTGTTACATAAGTACCTTCTTCGTTTACCCAGTTTCTTGGTACAAGCTTCTCATCATTGGCAATCTTGTGTACATCCTTTACTTCTGTTCCGCACTGATATGGATCATCCGACAGACGTTTTAAGACTACCATCTTTCCGGTATCTCCTTCGTCTGCTGCCTTTACCGCTGCTCCTCCAACCTGATATGCTTCCAGTATATCAACTCTTGAGGCTGCGTGAGATGCGGCTCTTTGTAATGTACTTAATTCAATCGCACGTGTCTTACATCCAATCTCCCCTGCAATATAACTTGCAAGGTAAGATGCTGTTCCGGATAACTGCTTATGTCCAAATGCATCTACAAAGTCAATACTGTTGCCAAGTTCACATACATAAGTTCCATCTTCTGTACGGATTCCTTCTGATACTGCAACAACAATAGATGTTTTCTCCTGTAATAATTGTTTGATCTTTTCTCCAAATAACTGAAGATCAAATGGAAGTTCCGGCAGATAGATAAGATCCGGTCCTTCGCAGTCTTCTCCCTTTGACAATGCAGCCGCTCCGGTCAGCCATCCGGCATTTCTTCCCATTATTTCGACGATAGATACCACGCCTTTTTCATATTCCAGGCAGAAGCTGTCACGGATAATCTCTTTCATAGATGTTCCGATATATTTTGCCGCACTTCCATATCCTGGTGTATGATCGGTAAGTGCAAGGTCATTATCAATCGTCTTCGGACATCCAATGAAGCGGATTGCATGACCGAATATAATGGCATAATCCGATAATTTCTTGATTGTATCCATAGAATCATTTCCACCGATATAGATAAATACTTCGATATCCAGTTTGTCCAGGATCTCAAATATCTTATCATACACTTCTCTGTTCTCATGGATCTCCGGAAGCTTATAACGGCAGGATCCCAAAAATGCGGCCGGTGTTCTTTTTAATAATTCCGCATCCAGTTCGGTCTTGATATGATCTGACAGATCAATATATTTTTCTTTTAATAATCCCTGGATTCCGTGAAGCATTCCATATACTTTATTGGCTCCACGGTCTTTCGCTGTCCGGTATACACCGGCAAGACTGGCATTGATCGCTGCAGTTGGTCCCCCAGATTGTCCTACAATTACATTTCCTTTCATTCGCTTATTTCCTTCCTGTTTTTTATTCCGTTTTACCGTTAATTCAATATTAGTGCATTTTAACATAAAAGTCCAGTAATTCTTGTTTTTTTTATGCATTTTTACTATTTTTATGTATCTTTGCATTGTTTGATACAAAAAAAACTCTTATTCCCCACCTTTTTGTAGTCTGTACAATATATGGGAAATAAGAGTTTTTATTCATACATTTTATTCAGCTTTTACCGGGTTTGATACACTTACCTTGTGATCATACCATTTGCCCTTTGTTCCGATCAACGCCAGATCAAATTCTTCATCTAACGCCGGAACCGGAACATCAAATCCATAGACTTCTTCTGTCGTTCCATCGCTGTATGTAACTTTGTCTGTGGTTGGTTCTAAAAGTTTTGCACCTTTTTTCTGAGCCTCTTTTGCTGTACCAGGGAAGAGATTCACGATATTTTTTGATACGAGACTGATATGTATCGTCATCTTTCCATCTTCTACAGTCAGTGTACCTTTTCCTTCATTTGCTTCATTTACATGAAACATCGTACTGTCCGTCTTAAATTCTGCAGTATAGGTCCCATCCTCGATCGGCGCCTTTGCTGCTTCGGACTTTGAATCTTTTGATTTTTCTTCTTTTGCATCAGACTTCTGCTGTTCTGTCTTGGCTGATTTGTTGTCTGATTTGCTGCTGTCATCCTTACTTGCACATCCTGTGAATATTGCAGCTGTCATTACTGCAGACAGCACAACTGCCATCAATCTCTTTCTCAACATTGTTATCTCCCTTAATTATCTTTCTTACTGTGCATCCATAGCTGCTTTTGTATGAGCAACATATAACTGCTGGATTGCATCGATCTCTCCAAGACCTGCAATCTGTGTCTTTACACTGTCAAAGTTCTTAGATGCCTCAAACTGACTCTTCCATGAATCATTATCATCTCCGGCCATATCATTATTAGCATGATCTCCGGCAACAACCATAAGTGGACGAAGGATTACATTCTTATATCCGGCATCTTTTACTTTTGCGATAACGGATTCGCAGGAAGTATCTTCCGGCTCACCTTCTACTGTTCCGATGAATACATTCTTATATCCAAGCTGTTCCATCTGTGCCTGCATCTGAGAATAGCTGATCTTTGCTGTATGAGATGTTCCATGTCCCATGAATACAAATGCTGTGCTGTCCTCTGCTGCTGCATCAAGGCTGTCATATTCTGCTGTCTTTACTGCTTCTGCAGTGATTGCCTTAGCTACTGCAGCCTTGTCTTCATTGATTGCTGTTGCGTCCGCTCCAACTTCTCCGAGAAGTGGTTCTGCGATTTTAACAGATTCGAATTTATCTTTGTAACTATTTACTGTTTCTGTTAACTCATCATACTCTGCACCGTGCATCAGATGTGTAGGCTGTACAACCAGTTTCTTTACACCATTCTTTACTGCACGCTCTAAAGCCTGATCCATGTTATCAATCTTCTCACCATCTCTTGCCTGTACATGATTAATGATGATCTGTGCTGTAAATGCTCTTCTTACGGACCAGTCCGGATTAGCTGCCTGAAGTGCTTTTTCAACTCCGCCGATATCGG
>ERZ779658.2589-NODE-2589-length-10449-cov-2.655474_pt1 | contig 10449 bp, 6 predicted proteins | sample MGYA00511485_ERZ779658 | MGnify/ENA primary metagenome ERZ779658 (study PRJEB29588, sample SAMEA2162182) | human gut metagenome | biome: human gut; feature: human-associated habitat; material: faeces | place: Denmark | collected 2008/2010 ... | reverse complement strand
TTAAAGGTTTGATAATCATAAATTCTATATCAAACTTCATCAAAGATAGCAATTAAAAGACAAACATCAAACAGTACTATACATTTTCTCAAATTTTATCGGCATTTACAACCATAAGACAGGAAGGACACCCGACTATTATCTCATAACAATACCCGAACCATTGCTATTATTTTACATAAGCACACATTTATATTCCTACAGAGTTGTAAAAAGCAGTTATTCTTTTTAGTATTATTACAAACCTTCCTATTTATTTTTTTATTTTTTATTAACCCCTACATACTGTTACACTCCTTAACAGTATCAACTTGTAAAGCTGTAACTCAAATTTAACCTTATTGTAACACAAAAATAGTGGCACAAAGCTTTGTTAGTTTCGTAAAATAAAATATCTTTGTTTGCTAATTACTTAAATCGAAACGTATGATAACAAACAATTCACAAGAAATATTAACTATTTATTTAAAAACGCTAATGAAAAATCTAACTTTTCTCAAACTGTTCGTTACGACGATGTTTGTAATGGCTACAGCATTATTTGCAGGTTGCGTTGACGATAACGACGACACTGAAGCTCCACGTTTGGAGGTTTCTCCAAAAACGTTAGTATTTGATACCGACGGAACCCCGGTAGAGGGAAGTCAATCTTATTTTGAAATTTCAGCAAACCGCCACTGGACAGCAACTGTACTGGACGATAAAACCTGGGTGACACTTTCCAAAATGGAAGGTGACGGTTCTGACAAAGTTCAGGTGAGTATCCCCGAAGGTATTACAGACGAAGCGAAAGTCCTGATTCAGATTTCTAACAAGGTAGGAGTGCTGATGAAAGAGGAAGTTACGATTAGAAGCGGAAACATTGTTCCTGCTGTTGTTATTTACAATGAGACATTCGGAACAGCAGAACAAATAGATACAAAATGGCCCTTGGTCGCTGATTTTACTGGTTGGGTAAAATCAGGAGAAGGCTCAGACAACGTTAGTTATGAAAACTCAGGCAATGTGTCTGTACGCCAATCCGGTAAACTAAGTGCTGGATATGAAGGTGCTTCAGGTAATGCCAAAGTATTCTTCGGAACTAATAGCCCAACCTTTATAATTAAAGAAATTACATTGAAGCCTGACCAGACAAACCTCAAGCTAGGATTTGGAGCAAGTTATTCCAAGAGTATAAACGGAGGAAATTATGACAATACATTTAAGCCCGAAAGTTTCCATTTCTACCTAAGTAAGGATGGCATAACTTGGTCAAGCGCTATCCAATATGATTACAAGCAGGCAGACGAATTCTGGGTTTATGTAACTTCTAACTTTACACTGAAACAAGCAGTGAATACTCTTTATATTAAGTTTGCTGCGGATATTGAGTCAGGTTTTGCAATAGATGATGTAAAACTCTCCACCGGCAATGGCGGACAAGAAATTGATTTAGGTGGCGGTAGCGAACCGGAAGAACCTGCAACAGAAATTACAATCCCAGCCATTATTGAGATGATGTCTACTGAAGGAACTGTTATTGATGCCAATGCCGATCGCTACTTTGAAGCGGTTGTACAAAATGATATTGAAAACGGGAATTATGTAAATAAGAACCTCGTTCTTGCAACAAAAAATGCTACAACAAGCGGAAATGGCGTTATGCTATACGGAAACCTTGCTGATCCAAAGGAACTTGGAGTCACAAAAGGAGACATAGTTAAAGTTACTCTTAAAAAAGGACTCGCAAAAGCTCAACTTTATAATAAACTTTATGAAGTGACTGGAGGGCAGAATGACGTTTGGGCAACTATAGAAAAAACTGGCAATAAAGCTACTATTAACCCAATTACAATCGAAGCAACTCAGTTGCTAGATTATCAAAGTATGACTGTCAAAATAGAGAATGCAAATCCTAAAGTATCAGGAGTATGGGGTGTGGCCCCAGGAACCGTCATATTTACTGCTGCAGGAACCGACTTTACTGTATTTACAAAAACAGGTGCCACTGGATTCGTAAACCAACCATTCAAGCCAGTAGATAATGGTGGAACTGTAACAGGAGTAGTTACTTTATATAATGGTAATCCCCAACTTGCACCACAAAGTTTAGATGATGTCGCAGCATTCAAATCCACAGATCCAACTATTGTTTCAGCCAATCCTAAATCAATAGACTTCCCTAATGAAGGAGGTGCTGAAGATATAGAAGTTACAGTTGTAAATTCTGGAGATAAAACATTGCAGATAAACGGATTATCAAATCCTTTATCTGCAAAGATTGAAGGGACTAAAATTACAGTTACTGCAGCAGCTAATCCAAAGAATAGTGTAGAATCACAAACTTTGAAAATATCAATAGAGGGAGGTAATGAAATAGAAGTACCCATTACAATCGCAGCTAAACCTTCCGGAAATGAGACTATTATCAATTTGGATTTAACAACAGCCGATAATTACCCAGACAATTTTCCTGTTGGTTCCAAAGAAAAGAAAACAGAAGCAGCTCTATTCAAATTTGGAGAATATGAATATACAGTCTCACCTTCCACTTCCGGAGGATATTATCAAATAGCAAATAGTGGCAAAGTTTATATCTTTTTTGGGAAAAAAGAAGCATATATTGAACTTCCTTCTATTCCAAATAAAAAATTGACTAAAGTCACACTCACAAGTCATACTGGAGCTGCTAAAGCTACTAAAGTAGGAATTACAGATACAAATAATAATATAGTAAAAGGTGGGGAGGCCATTGCTAAAGATGAAAACCATGTATTTACATACAATTTATCAGGAACAATAATAGATACTAAATATAGAATTTATATTGCAAGTGATGCCAATGCTCAGTTAGGTGGGTGGACACTTGTATATGAATAACTTATTATACGAAACCAATATTCTTGGCAAGATTATTTTAGTCTTGCCAAGAGTTAATCAAAATTCAAATGACATCACCTTCCAAATACTACGCAGCAGCAATAAAGTCCGTATTCTTTACGGTGCTGATACTGTGTGCATTTGCGTGTAGCAATAACGACGACCCGGTATCCCCGACCGAAGACGGAGAAGCATATTGGAAAATATCTTCGACCGTGAAATCAGTTTCCGGATCATCAGCAATCATTCTATCCGGTAAAACCGGTACGGAATGGCACGCAGAAGTGACCGAAGGAACAGAATGGTGTTCTTTCAGTAGTAAAGATTATAATATAACGACCAAAAGTGGACAGATAGCAGATGGACTCAATGTACTATACGTATATTATAAGACCAATTCTGGAAAAACTCAACGAAGAGCACAACTAACGTTGCGTTTTGCAGAGAATACTCAAAAGACTTTTGATCTGGTACAGCTAGCAGAATCCCAAGAGAATCTGCCGGCGTTTAACTCATGGGCCGAGCTACCTACTAAAGTAGAAAACACTAACTATCAATATGTTACTCACTATGGACTCTTAAACAATCAAACAATTCGTAACTATTCGATTTGTTTCGATAAAACTAAGAAAGCCGCTTTATGGGTAGCATATCCGATACATGACGCCTACTTAAGAAAGAATGTAGAACGTACCAATCGTTGGGCTTTCGACCCTATTGTTCCTCAAAGTTTCCAGGCAAATTGTGTAGAGCATTCTTATAAAGGTAGTTATGACCGTGGTCATCAGATAGCATCTGCCGACCGCGTGTGTACAGATGAAATGAATGCGCAGACATTCTATATGTCGAATATGACACCACAGCTTGGTTCCCTGAACCAACAGATGTGGGCGACTCTTGAAGGAAAAGTCCGCAGTTACAGTTGTAGTGATACATTGTATGTAGTGACCGGAGCTTATTTCGGTCCCGGAGCAACTACAACCACAGACGGTGTAGGTAGTTCCGTACCCGTTCCTACAAACTATTTCAAAGTACTGCTACGCACAAAAAGCGGTTCTACGAATAAAAAGGTGCAGGATTGCTCACCCAACGAATTAATATCTATTGGTTTCTGGGTAGAACAAAAAGGCTATGGAAATTCTATACCGGAAAGTATTTGCACAACAGTAGCTGATATTGAAGAAAAAACAGGTTTTACATTCTTCCCCAAAGTAGATAGTTCTGTGAAGCAACAGAAGGATCCCGCCCAATGGGGAATAAAATGAGATACAAGCTTATGAAGAAACAATTATTTTGCACCATATTCTTTGTACTGCTGATTTCCGTTTGTTTTGGTCAGAAACCATACAAAGTGGTATTCTATAATCTCGAAAACTTCTTCGATACGATCAATGATCCCGAAGTTAAAGATGACGAGTTTACCCCCGAAGGACCCAAAAAATGGAATACAGCCAAGTATAATAAAAAGCTTGGCAATATCGAACGAGTATTGTTCGGTATGGCAGCTATCGACAAAGAGTATCCAATCGTTATCGGAGTATCGGAAGTAGAAAACCGGAACGTACTGGAAGACATTGTAGCTACCCCCAAGCTGGCACCGGGTAATTATCGGATCTCACATTTCGATTCACCCGAAGCCCGTGGAGTAGACGTAGCTTTCCTCTACCGTCCGGATGTATTCAAATTGGAAGGACAATATCCTGTAAAGACCGTCATTCCTTCATTGCCGGACTTCAAGACTCGCGATATCCTGACTATGTGGGGAACCATAGAAGACGAACCGTTCTTCTTTATGGTAGCTCACTGGCCCTCTCGTCTGGGAGGAAAAGATGTTTCAGAGTTCAAACGTATTGCGGTCGGACGCCAGATGCGCAGCATCGCAGACTCTGTACTGCAGGCCAACCCGGCAACTAAAATAGTGATGATGGGTGACTTCAATGATGATCCGACAGACAAAAGTATAACCGAAGGGTTAGGAGCCAAATTAAAAATGAAAGATTTGTCTGCCGGTGATTTATACGCCCCGTATGCCGATATGCTGAAAGCCGGTTACGGTACATTAGCTTACGGTGATGCGTGGAACATATTTGATAATATTGTTATATCTGAAAATCTTGCCAAAGGATCTACCGGAAAACTGAAAATACAAAAAGCTCCCGGATCAAAATTCTACGGCAATATCTTCAAACAACATTATATGATACAAAAAGAGGGACAATACAAGGGGTATCCACTACGTACCTATGTCGGAAATAATTTCCAAGGTGGATTCAGCGACCATTTCCCTGTATATATCTATATAAGCAAATAAAACTGAAATACTTATGAAAATAAAGAGTTTTCTAATCATGGTATTATCTTTGATTTCGCTGACTGTCGCTGCACAGAACGGCGGAATCAAGGGTAAAGTCGTATCACGTGCCACGCGTACGGCTATTGACGGTGTGAAAGTCACTTTAACACCGGGCAACGTCACAACGACAACTGACGAAAAAGGTTACTTCATATTTGAGAATTTGAATAAAGGTGAATATTCACTGGCTTTTGAAGCGGCAGAATATGAGCCATTGTCCATTGCGGTCCGGGTAGACAAACTGATAAGGGACATTAACAATGTAGTGTTAGTACCCGACAATCAATCTCCTACTGTGGACGATGCTATTTTTGCAGAATTTGATACGGAGACTTTGGACGATGCCCAATCATTGCCTTCATCACTGTCGGCATCCAAAGATGTATTCAACAACATCGCTTCCTACAAATTCAGCGAGATGCGTTTCAACCTTCGCGGATACGACTCACGCTATACTGATGTATACTTGAACGGTATCCTGTTCAATGATGCACTGACCGGATATTCTCCTTGGTCATTATGGAGCGGGTTAAACGACGCTACCCGTAATCAGGAAGTTACTTCAGGATTGAATATGGGAGAAATGGGTATTGGTAGCCTCGGCGGTACAACCAACATCAATACGCGTCCTTCACAAATGCGTAAAGGATTCCGTGCCAGTCTTGTAAATGGCAACTCAACATACCGTTTCCGTGGTATGGTGACGTATGCCTCAGGACTGCAAGATAATGGTTGGTCATACGCCTTCTCCGTTTCAACCCGACAGGGAGGTAACTCTTATGCTCGTGGTGTATATTACAATGCATTCGGATATTTCGCTGCCGTAGAAAAACAATTCAACGACCAACACCGTTTGGCTTTGAGCGTATTAGGTGCTCCGACAGAAAGAGGTACTCAACAAGCTGCCACTCAGGAAGTGTATGATCTAGTCGGAAACAACTATTACAACCCGAACTGGGGTTGGCAAAGCGGTAAACGCCGTAATGCACGTGTACGTAATTATCACGAGCCTATCGCTGTATTGAATTACACTTATGACATCAACGACCGTTCACAACTGAACGTGGCTACTTCCGTACGCTTCGGAGAGAACGGTTATTCGGCACTTACTTGGTATGCCGGTCCCGACCCACGCCCCGACTATTACAGGTATTTGCCCAGCTACTCTAACGGGACTACTTACGGTGCCTGGTTAGATGAAGCATGGCGTGCCAATACGGATAATATCCGGCACATTAATTGGGGACAACTGTATGACATCAACCGTAATCAGGAAGAAAATGCAACGTATGGTCCGGGACACCGTTCTATCAATATGATAGAAGAACGCCATACCGACCAGTTGGACTGGAACTTCTATACACAGTTCTCTCATACGTTCCGCAATAATTCCAGAATAAACGGAGGAGTAAATTTACGCCGTAACCGTACGGAGTATTATAGCGAAGTGAAGGACCTGCTCGGTGGCGATTACTGGGTAGACATCGACAAATTTGCCGAACGTGACATGGGCGGATTAAATCCGATTCCTTATCAGAACGACATGGAATATTATGAAAAATACGGTCATGCACGCGCTGCCAAAAAAGGAGATAAATACGGATATGATTACTACGGAAATGTACTCAACGCACGCGCATGGGCTCAGTATGAAATGAGTTTCGGCAAACTGGGTGTCAACCTGGGCGGCGAGATCGGTCATGCTTCTTTATGGCGTCACGGGTTATGGAAGAAAGGTTTGTTCCTGGATGACTCTCAAGGCGACTCTAAGAAACTTAATTATCTGACTTATAAATTAAAAGCCAACTTCAGCTATAAATTCTCGGCAGCGCACTCTATCGAGGCTAATATCATGTATATGCAAGATTCGCCGGAATTTCAGTCCGCATTTGTATCACCGCGTACACGTAACGCCGTTACTCCGGGACTTTCCGCAGAAAAAGTATTCGGTGTAGACGGTTCCTATAATTTCCGTTTAGGAGAACTTAGGGCACGTGTATCCGGCTATTATACCAAGTTTATGAATCAGAACAAGGTTCTTTCTTACTATGACGACGTAGAAGCCACTTTCTCCAACTTTGCGATGAGCGGCATTGACAAACGTCATTTTGGTGTGGAGGTTGCTGCTTCTATTCCGCTCGACGCCGGATTCTATCTGAACGGTGCACTTAGCTGGGGACAATATACATACGATTCGAATCCCAACTACGTTCAGATACAGGATAATAGTGGTGAGATCAAAAACGAAGGTAAGGTATACTGGAAAAACTTCCGCGTAGAAAGTACTCCGCAGAAAGCAATGAATATCGGTTTGTCTTATCGTGGTCCCAAGAATATCTATGCTTCACTGGATTTGAATTATTACAGCAATATGTACATATCCATGAGTCCGCTGTATCGTACAGATGCGGTATTGACTCCGGGTATGACAAAAGAAGATGTTGCAGAACTCCGTAGCCAAGAGAAATTCAACTCTGCCTATGTAGTAAATGCCAGCATTGGTAAGAACTGGTTTATCAAGCGCCAGTACACTCTTGGATTCAGCCTGGAAATGAAGAATCTTCTCAACGACCAGGACATCAAGACCGGTGGTTACGAACAGGTTCGTTTGTTGAAGAACAAAGATACAAGTTACCAGACTTATCAGCCATTTGACTCCAAATATTTCTATATGTTTGGTTCGACTTACTATCTGAATCTTTATTTCCGCTTCTAATCTGTAACGAATAAAAATGAGAACTATGAGCAAATTATTAAAAATATGTATGGTTGTAGCTGCTGTACTCAGTTTTACCGGTTGCTACAATGACTTTGATGATCCTGCACCGGCTAAAGTCTGGACAGAGGCAGATTTCAACAAAGACCAAATCATTACAATCAAACAGTTGAAAGATATATATTATGCCAAATATGCTCCGGGATCAACTGCCGGACTTGGCAAATATGTAGAAATCACAGAGGATTATGTAATCCGTGGTAAAGTAATATCAAGCGACCAGGCCGGGAACGTTTATAAATCTCTTTATATCTATGACGAGACTTCCCAATCCGGCATCGAACTAAAGCTAATGGTCAGCAACTATGTGTATTATCACATGGGACAGACTATTTATGTGAAGACCAAAGGAATGGCTCTCGGCAACTACCGGTATATGATTAGTCTCGGTATGCCGCCTACGGAAGCGGATATTGAGAAAAACTATGCAAACCGCAATCTGGAAAACCAACTGTTGATAAACGAACATATCTGCCCGGGTGCTATGGGAGAACTGACGGAGAATGATGTTTTAGTTATTACTCCAAGCAACTATGAAACAGCACTCAACGACGATGCGCTGGGACGCCTGGTTCGTTTCGAAGGATTAACCTATAAAGAAGGTACATCCGGTAACAACTTCTATCCTTCCTATCTGGAGGCGATTTATGAGAATGGTAAAACCGAGGCTACATACACTAGCAAGTCTTATATATCCGAAGGATTAACACCCACGTATGCATATAGCTATAATAACCAACGTTATTATGGTTCGGCATGGTTCTCTTATGGCGGTACAACCACCGAAGATAAGGGTAACTACATTGTACGTGTAAGCGGATATTCAAACTTCGCCCTACAACCATTGCCCGAAGCCGGTGCAACGGGAGATATAACAGCCATTTATACAAAATACTCTTCCAGTTCAGGCGGTTTCATCACTTACCAGTTACTGGTGAACAGTTTTAATGACATTAATTTCTAAGTATAAGATACACATTAAACCCAAAAGGAGAAAACGATCATTGTTTTCTCCTTTTTTCATTTTATTATTCCGTACTACCGTAAGTATCTTTCTTAAAGATAGAAGAACAGCAACAACACAAAATTACAGGCAATCACTACCCCGAATCCCCCTAAAATCCAAGGACGGAGCTTGCTTCCCTTCCCGGCGAAGAACAAAGCATAGAACATATTCACCATTATATTACTGATGATAGCCTGCATACTGCAAGCAGTAATAATCAGTGCGGCAACGCTACCGGTATTTTGCAACAAGTTCAAGATAAAAGGAGTAATATCACTAAAGCCGGATACAAAAGAAAGCAGATTCAATCCACCTGTACCTGCGTAGACTAACGTATAATGAGTCAGCACTGTAAAGATTACAAATAATACGGCAAAGATTAGGGCAACCTTAAATTCCAGCGGGTTACTGCTATCATCGTCTTCCGGTTCGGCATCCGAATCTTTAGGACGTTTCTGCCGGGAATGAATAAACCACCCTACAGCCGCAGCTATCACCGACATAATCAGCAAGTACGGATAAATAGACTGGAAAATCTCCCGGCTAAAAATCAGTATCAGTATCATAAAACGCAGGAACATCATACTGACAGCAAACAGCATGGCGACAACATAGTCGGTAGCTTCCTGCTCCGACGCTTTCCGACTTTTACGGGCAAGTACCGAGATCGTAGCCGTACTGCTATACAGCCCTCCGATAATGCCGGATACCAAAGTGCCTGACTCATGGAATACATATCTTTTCAGCAGATAAGACAGATACGAGATGCCGGATACCACAACCGTTGCCAGCCAAATGGAATAAGGAGTAAGATTGATATCAGGAATCAGGTTCTTGTTCGGCAACATAGGCAATATGATACCACTGATAGCAAGGAATTTCGCCAGCGTAATCATTTCATCATTCTTCATACGCTGAGCAAATTCGGTAAACGTATGTTTCAGTTCGGTCAAAAGAAGCACCGTCACAATCACCATGACGTAAAACCAGGAAGGTTGAGTGGCTACGATAGGAGCCATGCAATAGGTAATCAACGCAATAATAATAGTAGTAACACCAAAAACATGAAACTGAGACTGCTTGACGTAATAATTCAGCCCCAACAACAATCCCAACACTGCACCACCTCCCATAAACAGACGCATATCGGTAGGATCGAGTATATAGAGCAGATACCCCAAGATTCCGATAAAAGTAAATGTACGGTCGGTCCCGAAAAGGGTAGTTTCACCCTCACGCTTCAAACTGATTCGGCGCTGCGAAAGCCCTATTAGTAAAGAAAACAAGGTCACCAGAACGAAAGTGACCAATTCCCGCGGCAGATAGTTGTACAACTGTTCCATATCCATACATTGCTCTTTTAGAATAGGAACAAATATACGGTTTATTTGTTAACGTTCACCACGTTTTATACGGTTTTTTCATTAGTTGGGAGTTGTAGTAACGCACATCTCC
>ERZ779658.2585-NODE-2585-length-10469-cov-1.974938_pt1 | contig 10469 bp, 7 predicted proteins | sample MGYA00511485_ERZ779658 | MGnify/ENA primary metagenome ERZ779658 (study PRJEB29588, sample SAMEA2162182) | human gut metagenome | biome: human gut; feature: human-associated habitat; material: faeces | place: Denmark | collected 2008/2010 ... | reverse complement strand
TCTTCTGATTTTTTACTCTATTATAATCTACTGTAAATGTTACAATTAGAATTCCAATACATAATATGACTACCAGTCTAGCAATTATTTTTTGTTTTCTAGTTAAATTTTTCATATTTAACCTCCTTTAGGTCAATATTTAATTTTTAAATCATCCATTATACTTATATCATAAAAAACAACATCTATCAATATACAAAACATCTTTACTTTTACTAAAATTTCATATACAAATGAAATGAATTCATTATAAAATATATCTAATATGTATATCTAGCTAGAAAAACAAAAAGGAGAAATAAATGGAAGACCTTATAAAAAAAGCCAAAAGCGGTGATAAATTAGCTTTTACAGAACTCATGTTGCAAATGCAAGATGAATTATATAAAATTGCAAAAATTAGGTTAAAAAATGATGATGACGTTTTTGATGTAATCCAAGACACTATGTTATCTGCATATAAATCATTAAAAAAGCTAAAACATAATGAATATTTTAAAACTTGGATTATAAAAATTTTAATTAATGAATGTAATAAAATTCATAGACAAAACAAAAAAATTATATATTTAGAAAATTACAATCAAACAGATTTAGTTTATAATGATAAATATGATGATTTTGGAGTAAGACAAGCCATAAAAAAACTAGATGAAGATTTGAAAACAATGGTTATATTATACTATTTTGAAGATTTTAACATAAAAGAGATTTCAGAAATTCAAAAATTACCAGAAGGAACAGTAAAATCAAGATTATCAAGAGCAAGAAAAAAATTAGAAAGTATTTTCTTAGATGAAAATATAAGAAAGGAGGATTTGAATGGATAGAGATGATGAAATAGATAAAATATTAAAGCAAAAATTTGAAAATAAAATTTTACCTTCAGAAGAATTTGAAAATAATATGAAAAAAATAATAAATGAACAAAAAAGTAAAAAGAATAAGAAGTATAAAAAGATAATAACTATTACATCTATCGCAGCAGTATTTGTGATTATATTCGCATTAGGAATGAATTTTATGAAATTTGATTCTACTCAAATTCAAACAATATCAATAACAAAAATAGAACCAACGAAAATATCTGATCAAATTTTATCAGAAGATTCAGAATTTATAATATATACAGATAAAGATGCAAATATAGAAAGTGTAAAGAAAAGTTTGTATATAGAACCAGCATTAGAATATTCTATAGAAAAAACAGGTAAAGATGGACAATATAAATTAAAATTTAAACAAAATATACCAGATAATACAATTTTAAAATTACAATATGTAAAAGATAAAATAACAAAAGATAGTTGGGCATATCAAACATCAAACAAATTAAGTGTAACAAATACATATCCAGCAAATAGAGCAGATAGGGTGTTAACAAGTTCTAATATAGAAATTGAAATGTCTTATTCAAATATAGAGAATTTTGAAAAATATGTGCAAATAGTACCAGAAGTTGAAGGAACATGGGAACAAAAAGGAAAAGTTTACAGATTTATACCAAGTAATGGATTAGTAGACCAAACTCAATATACTGTAACAGTAAAAAAAGGATTAAAAATATATGATCAAGAATTAGAAGATAATTATACATTTTCGTTTAGTGTAAATAACGATACAGGAATTACAGAAAAATATGAAAATATATCAAATTCAATTGATAATATAAATACTTATAATTCAAATGAAAATATATCAATATATTATCAAACAAATGGAAATATTGAAATTGCAAATGTTGAAATTGGTAAATTTGATAGTTCAGATAGTTTTATAGAATATTTACAAACTAAAGATTATTCAAAAGCAACAGATTTGCAAAAAGTAGATTTTAATTTAATAGAAAATGGAATAAAATTAACAAGAACATTACAAGATGGATATTATGTTGCAATAATAAAAAATAAAAATGGTTCAGAATTATTTAATACTCCAATTCAAATAAATAATTTGAATGTATATGTTACAAATACAGAAAATGACATTCTTGTATGGGTAGCAGATGAAAATGGAATTGCTTCAAATATTAAGGTAAAATATGAAAGCGAAGAAAAAGTAACAAATTCAGAAGGAATTGCAAAATTTACTTCTGATAAAACAGAAATGATAAAATATTTGAAAATTGGTAATACAGAAAATAAGTTAATTGTAGGTGTATATAATTATAATAAAGAATTATATTATTCAAATTCTTATATTTATACAGATAGAACATTATATAAAAATACAGATACAATAAATATATGGGGATTTGTTCCAAAAGCAATATATGGTAACGATTTACAAGATGAATTTTATATATCATTTAATGGCGAAAGCAAAGAAAAGATAAACGTAGGAAAAGATGGAAATTATAATTATAAAATAGAATTACAAAACCATTATGATGTAGAATATGCAATGATTTCATTATACTATAAAGATAAAGAAATTGCAGGAAGATATGTAACAATTGAAAATTATGAGCTTCAAAATTATACATATGAAATCATAGCAAATAAGAATTATGTGTATAATAATGAAAAATATGATTTCGATGTTAAAGTAACACATATAACAGGACTTGTTGTACCAAATAAAAAAGTTCTTGTAAGATTTAATGGACAAGAATTACTTGAAAAAACAGATGAAAATGGTATTGCACATTTTTCAGTAGATATAGCAAAAGAAGATGAAAAAACATATATAGTAACAAATATGTATATGGAAGTATATAATGGAGATTTAGAAGAATATAATGATACAGTTACAACAAAAGATGTAGAATTAATTTATAGAGATATATATACAACAGTTAATAATACAGGAAGTAATTATGAATTAAGTGCATATAAATTACAAAAAGATAAAGAAATGGAAGTAAGTTATGATCTAAAAGAATTATATGATGATGAATATAATACAACAGTTGAGATAGATTTAAAAGAAAGTAGAAATGAAAAGAAAGTTGTAAAATATGAGCTTGATAAATATACAAAAACAAATAAACCAGTATATGATTATGTAATAACAGAAAATACACAAAAAATTACTGAAATAAATATGAAAAATGGCAAAATGAATTATGATATAAATTCTTTAAAAATGAAGGATAATACAGAAGTTTATAGTTATACATATACTCTAATATTCAAATTACAAGATAGAAGCGGAAAAGAAATAGAAATCAAAAAAATCATATATAGAGATGAAAAAGATGTAGAATTAGGATATTCATATGGCTTTTTCTCAAATTTAGGAAGATTAGCATATAAACAAAATATTTCATATTATTATGATATATTTAGATATTTCTTAAAGGCAGATGTAACAAACTTTAATATCGGAGATACAGCTAAATTTACATTATCTGAAAGTATAGCAAATAAAGGAAATCAAGAAATAGATAATAATGGAAAATTATTATTAATATCAGCACAAGAAAATATTTTAACAACAAAGATAACAGATAAGAATGAAATTGAATACAAATTTGAAGAAAAAGATTTTCCTGGATGTAAAATAACATCTGCATATTACTATAATGGTAAATTTTATAGAATGCCAATATATTATTATGATTTTAATGAAGAAACAAGAAAAGTTGATATAGACATAAAATCAGATAAAACAGAATATAAACCTGGTGATGAAGTAAATTTAACAATAAAAACAACAAATAATAATAAGCCTATAAAAACATTTGTAAACATAAGTGTTGTTAATGAAGCAGTATTTGCAGTACAAGAAGACTCAACAGAAATTGTTTCAACAATATACCAAGATCCAGAATACCCAATATATACATATTCAAGTTATTTTGATTTTATAAGTAAAGAACCAGATGGATTTGGAGGTGGTGGTGGAGATACAAGAGGAAATTTCGGAGACACAGCATATTTTGATACAGTATATACAGATTCAAATGGAGTTGCGAATGTAAAATTTAAGCTACCAGATAATGTTACAACATATAGAGTAACAGTTCACTCAGCAAATGAAGAGCTATATGTTGGTATTAATAAAATTGATATAACATCAAAATTAGATTTCTTTATTCAAAGTACAGAACCAAGAAATGTTAAAACAACAGATGATTTAGTTTTAAATGCAACAAGTATAGCTTCAGAACAATATAATGTAAAATATCAATTTACAATAGAAGAATTAAATAAAACATTAGAAGCTGAAGAAACAACAAATTCAATTACAACAGTAAACTTTGGAAAATTAGATTATGGAACATATCATGTTGTAATAAGAGGAAGTGGAAATAATCAGGAAGATGCAATAACATATCCAATTAATATTATAGAATCTGCACAAGAAGTAAAGAAATATACAAAAATAAATATTAATGAAACTCCTGAAATAAAGCCAACAAAAAATCCGATAGTATTAGAAATTTATAATAGAAATATGGAAAAATATATTGACTATATTGATTTTATAGAAAATACATTAACAGAAAGGTTAGATACACAAATAGCATATAATGAAATTCAAAAAATAAGAACAAAATATTATGGAAGTTCAAATAATCAAGTTAATATAAATATGGCTAAATATAGAGATACAAAAAATTATACAGATTATTTAAAAAATCTAGAAAATGCAAATACAGATATTGTATTAACAGCATTAATTCAATATTATGCAAAAGATTATATTTCAGGCTTAAATATAGATCCATTTATAAATGATGATAATAATTTATTTGAACAATATTTATTAGCATCTGCTAACAAAAAAACTGTATTAACAGATTTATTACAATTAAAAGAAGAAAAAGATATTGAAAATTATAATAAATTATTAGTAACATTATCATTAGAATTTTTGGGAGATTATCAAAATGCTAAAGATTTATATAATCAAATAGAATTAAATAGTGAAGAAAAAGAAGAATATAAATCAATTACTGCAATAATTGAAACATTTATAAATAAAGAAAATTCTAGTAAAATTATTGATGAATTAATAGCAAATTCTCCAGAAGATGAATATTTAAGATTTGCAATATTATCATTCTTCCAAAATAATGAAACAGATATTTCAAATGAAGAAGAAATAAAAATAATATCTTCAAATATAAATGAAACAATAAAGTTAAATGGAATGACAGTAAAAACATATGTAGTAAATAATAAGGAATTAGATACAATAAAATTTGAAACAAATAGTAATGATATTATTGTAAGATATTATTATCAAACATTATTAGAAAATATAGAATCAGAAAATATAAGTGAAGATATGTCAATAAAAATTATAGGAAATTTGAAGAAGAACTCAACAATATATTTACAAATCAATTGTAATGATACAGAAGCTAAAGAATTAAGAATAGCTTTACCAAATTCATTAAGATTAGCAAATACAGAAAATTTAAAAGGATATTGGATAATGAATAATGCAATTGATTATATATCAGTATATAAACAAAAAGGATATTCAAGTATAAAAATACCTTTGATTGTAACACTTGATGGAAATTATAAATTTGAAAATATAGTAAATAATCAAAATGGAATATATCATATTTCAAATTCACTGGATTTAGATATTAAATAGTAAAAATGGGGGCAATTGATAATTGCTCTCATTTTTTTTGAAAGTAATAATTTACTATTTACAAATAAAGTTTTATGAGATAAAATCTAAATAGTAATTGACTGAGGAGAGGGAAAATTATGATAATAGATGGAAAAGAACTAGCGAGAAAAACAAGAGAAAAATTAAAAATAGAATGTGATAATTTAAAAAAAGAGGGAATACTTTCAAAACTTGCAGTTATTATGGTTGGAGATGATAAAGCATCACAAATATATGTAAAAAACAAAAGCAAGGCATGTCAAGAAATTGGAATAAAATTTGAAGAATATTTTCTGGGAAATGATATAAAACAAGAAGAATTAATTGAATTGATTCAAAAACTAAATTTGGATAAATCAATTAATGGAATATTATTGCAAAGTCCTATTCCAAAATCCTTAGATATAAATGAAGCATTTAGAATTATATTGCCAGAAAAAGATGTTGATGGATTTAATCCTATAAATGTCGGAAAATTGTGTTTGAACCAAGAAACATTTGTATCATGTACACCATATGGAATTATGAAAATGTTTGAAGAATATGATATTGATTTAACAGGAAAGAATGTCACAATTTTAGGAAGAAGTAATATAGTTGGAAAGCCATTAATACAATGCTGTTTAAACAAAAATGCTACAGTAACAGTATGCCATTCAAAAACTAAAGATTTAAAAGAACATACGAAAAATGCTGATATTGTAATTTCAGCAATAGGAAAAGCCAAATTTGTTACAGCAGATATGATAAAAGATGGAGCTGTTGTAATTGATGTTGGAATAAATAGAGATGAAAGTGGAAAAATAGTTGGGGATGTTGATTTTGAAAAAGTAAGTTCAAAAGCAAGTTATATAACACCTGTTCCTGGGGGAGTAGGGCCTATGACAATAGCAATGTTAATGAATAATGTTATAAAAGCTACGAAGTTACAAAATAGAAGGAGTGAAACTTTATAGAAATAGAAGAAATATCAATAGAATCAAAAGAATATCCACAAAAGTTAAGAAATGTATATAATCCACCATTAAAATTGTATGTACTTGGAAATAAAAAAATATTAAACAATAAAGGTATTGCTATAGTTGGTACTAGAGATTGTACTAAGTATGGAAAAAATATTTCGTTCAAATTTTCAAAAGAACTAACACAAAAGGGGTTTAATATTATAAGTGGATTAGCTTTAGGAATAGATACATATGCACATTTAGGCAATGTTCAAATTAATATGGAGAATAGCAAAAGTATTGGGAAAACAATAGCAGTATTAGGTTGTGGAATAGATGAATTATATCCCAAACAAAATAAAATATTAGCAAAACAAATATTAAAAACAGGTGGATGTATTATTTCAGAATATCCAAATGGTACAAAGCCTAATAAAGCAAATTTTCCTCAAAGAAATAGAATAATAAGTGGATTAGCTGAATCAATAATTGTTGTTGAAGCAGGAGAAAGAAGTGGAGCAATTATTACAGCTAATTTAGCACTTGAACAAGGAAAAGAAATATTTGCTGTACCTGGTGATATAACCAAGAAACAAAGTATAGGAACAAATAAATTAATAAAAGATGGAGCATTTGTAATTACAGAGGTTAATGATATATTAAATAATAATGTATAAAAGGAGAGTAAGATGGAAGAAGAAAAAATTGATAGAATATTAAAATTAGTTGATATGCTTGAAGTAACTGATGAAAATAGAGATGACATAGCAAAAGTAAAAAAATTAATAGAACAAAAAAAGTATGCTGAAATGTTAGAAGTATTAAAAAAAGTTACTAGTAAAAATGAAACAAAAATAAAAGAAGATAATAGAACTATATTATTTCGAAATGAAGAAAAAGAACCTATTGAAGAAGATGATGATGTAAATAGTGAAGAAGACGAAAAAGCTCAAATGGAAAAATTATTAGATAATTTGGAACAAGAAAAGGAAGATGAGGATTATGAATATCCAAAAAAATTATCTAATAAAAAATTGGAAGAAGTATATATTAGTTTACTATTAGCTAATCCTAAAGCCATTTCAATGTATTATATAGAAAAAAAAGATTGTTATTTTGAAAGTGCATTATTATTAAATATATATAAGAGTATTCTTTTTACAGAAGGAGAAGCATATGCACCACAAGTTGCTAAAGATGATTTTAACTATGCAAAAGAAAATTATAAAATTTTCCAAAGTAAAAAGAAATTATTAGAAGAAGGAAGAGAAAGTAGACAAAATTTTGAAAAAGTATATGTTGAATTAAGAAAATTATTTGAAATTAGAAAAGGATATACTACAAATCCAATAAAAGAAACCAAAAAGCAGATTGAAGAAATTGTTGATTATGAATTATATGATAGAATGACAATTCAAGAGGTAAAAGATGCAATTGTACAAATAACAACAACAGAAAAATTTAAAAGATCAATATTAAGTACAAATGTAACAGATTTCTTATTATCTGGCGAAAATAATTTAAATTCAGGATTAACACTTCCATTTCCAATATTAAGCAGTGTATTTAAAGGAATAAGAAAAGGTGAAACAATGTCATATGCAATGCCATCAAACTCAGGAAAAAGTAGATTTACAATAGATATTGCAACATATATAGCATATAAACACAAAAAGAAAGTATTGATAGTATCAAATGAGATGTCAGAAGAAAAAATGAAGTTGTGCTTAATAACAACTATAGTAAATAACAAAGAGATTCAAGAATTACATGGATATAAGTTAAGAATAACAGAAGGTGAGATATTGGAGTTTAAATATAAGGCAGATCAAGACAAAAACGTTGAAACTGATGAGAATGGATATGTATTAAGATATGAAAATGAAAGTTTGGAAAAATTTACAAAAAGGTTATTAGAATGTTCATCACAATTTAGAGATGTTATAGCAGTTACAAATTGGATTCAAACTCAAAAAGATAATCAAATATTTTTTGTTAATATAACAGATCATACAAATGATGAGTTGGAAAAAATAATATTAAATTATTATTATAAAGAAAAGATTGAATATATGTTTTATGATACATTAAAACCAGATACGGAAAACATAGGAAATAGTGAAGAATTAAAGAAAACAGCAACAATTTTATCAAATTTAGCACAAAATTTGAATATATTTATAGGATCATCTTTACAATTAACAGAAAGTGATAGATCACCATTAAATTTGGATGTAAATGATTTGGCTGCATGTAGAACAGTAAAAGAAGTTTTAGATACATTATGTTTGATAAAACAAATTCATAACGAAGATTTAAACAAATATGAATATTCCTTAGAAGAAGTAGATACTAAATTTTTTGATTTAAAGAAATACAAAGATCCTGATGTAAGATATTATGCTTGTGTATTTGATAAGAATAGAGCAGGAGCAAAGCCAAAAGTTGTATTTAGATTAAACTTAGCATATAACGAATGGGAAGAATTAGGATATTTAAGATTAAAAACTAAAAATTAATGAAAAAGTACTTACATTTGTAAGTACTTTTTCTGTTCTAAAATCTTAAGATAAGAATACAATTAAACAAAAAGTATTCTTATTGGGGGTTGTACAGGTGAAAAATGTTATGATAGATGAACGTGCAAGAAAATTAGCACAATATATAATAGATTCGAAAGATACAGTTAGAGGAACAGCAAAAAAATTTGGAATAAGTAAAAGTACTGTACACAAAGATGTTACTGAAAGATTAGAAAAGATAAATCCAATATTAGCCAAAGGAGTAAGAAAAATTCTTGATGAAAATAAAGCTGAAAGGCATATAAGAGGAGGATTAGCAACAAAAGCTAAATATGAAAAAAATCATTATTTAACTATTGACAATGATAAATTAATAGTATAAGATTTATATATAAACTACAAATGAAAGGAGAATTGTTAGATAATAACAAAAAGAAAAATATGAATATAAGATTAGAAGATGAAAGAGAAAAAAATAAAAAATTAAAAATGATGTATATAATAATTATAGCAGTATGTATAGTAGCTGTAGTTGCAACAGGTATAATTCAAATTGTAAAAAACTTACCAGATAAAGAGCCAGAAATAGATACAAGTATATTGCAAAGATATAAAGAAGATTTTGATAATATATTTAAAAACCAAGTAAATTATTTGAAAAATTCTGGCTACAAAATAGATAGAATAGATGAGTCACAACAAATTGTATATACAGGATATTCAAATAAAAGTAATAAAGTAAGTGATTATAATTTAGATGTAAATATTCCATATATAAACATAAAAAATACAGTAATAGAAGGTTTTAATCAAGATATAAAAGATACATTTGAGCAAAAAGCAAAATCTATATTAAGTACACAAAGTCAAAATATTATATATAATGTTGAATATTGTGCATATGTTACAAATGATATATTATCTTTAGTAGTTAGATCAACATTAAAAGAAGGAGAAAATACTCAAAGAGAAATTATACAAACATATAATTATAATTTACTTACTCAAAAGAAAGTTACATTTGAAGATTTGTTAAATTTAAAAAATATTTCAAGACAAGATGCTGGAAATAAAATAAGATCAGAAATAAAAAGTGTTGAAAGTAAAGTAAATGAACTTGCACAATTAGGTTACCAAGTTTATCCAAGAAATTCAAGTAGTGATATATATAAGCTGGATAATATATCAGAATATTTTATAGGTGAAGATAATGTTATTTATGTAATATTTGCATATGGAAATAAAAGCAACACAAATGAGAAAGATATAATAATAATGTAAGATGGATATTTTATATATCTATCTTTTTTATTTTTATATAAAAATGAGACCTAAGTTTAAACTTAGGTCTTTCGAAAATAAAAGGGGATGTTTGTTGTAATCAGTTTTGTTTACTGACTATGCTTATAATATATCAATTAATTTT
>ERZ779658.2568-NODE-2568-length-10516-cov-4.034796_pt1 | contig 10516 bp, 9 predicted proteins | sample MGYA00511485_ERZ779658 | MGnify/ENA primary metagenome ERZ779658 (study PRJEB29588, sample SAMEA2162182) | human gut metagenome | biome: human gut; feature: human-associated habitat; material: faeces | place: Denmark | collected 2008/2010 ... | reverse complement strand
GATATTCTCTTTCGCAAAAGAGAATATCCCCTTTGGAACCCCAAGAGAAAGGCTTTGACATTGCGAGCAAGCAGCTCGAAGAGCTGCGTTGCTAGACGATTTGACTTTCTCCTATTATCCGCTGTTGCGCAGCCGTTGGCGGCTTTGCCGCCTTACGGATGCGGTACACTCCTTGCGGGTGCCGCTCTGCCCATCTTGTAGGAGGACAGCCTAATTTCCGTCTACCGAGGAACCTATCAATGCGGCGAGCGCAGCGATGCTGCATTCGGCAGGCAGTCTGCCGTCAAGCAAACGTCACACGCGCCTCACGACAGTAAGGCGCGGTTGAAAACGGTGACGAATCGCAGGGATTCATGGCGAAGCCATGTACACCGCACTTACATTGCGCAGCGTGTGCAACTCTTCGAGCTGCAAACTGCCAATGTGCGGGGTCAAGGGGCAAGGCCCCTTGCGTTCTCTTGGGGGATTTAAAGGGGGCCATTCTCTCACGTGAGAGAATGACCCCTTTGCCCGTTCCCCTGCCAGCAGGGAAACAACACGCTTCCCCCGCAGGGGGAAATTACTGTTTTTTCCTGATCAGAATAAACGGCGTGCACTGGTCATCCTGACCCGCGGGGTTATCGCGGATGATCTCACACAGCTGCTCGTCGGTGAGGGTCACGTTGTCGCCCTTGCCGAGGATGTCGCGCGTGAAGTCGTTTGCGTCGACGATCATCGCGCGCACGCCGGTCTTCTCGTAGATCTCGTTGCACACGCCCGAGGGATTTTCCGGAATACGGATGCCGTAGTCGCCGTAGACGGGGAACACGTCGGGGTAGAAGCCGTCGAGGCCCGTGACCTCCATGCCGACCATATCGTAGAAGATGCCGTGCTTGCCGACAAGCTTGCCAAAGCCCGCGCAGATCGCGGCCCAGAGGACCTTCCACGCGCCGCACTCGTCGATGGCGAACTGCATCTTGCACACCTCGCCCACGCCGATGCCGGCGCTGTTGTGCTGGATGGCAAAGCGGCTGAGGAATTTCGCCAGCCACGAAATTTTCATATCCTTGCGGTAGACCACGCGCTTCTGGCACAGGGCGATGATCTTTTCGCTGATGCTCAGCAGGTCCCCCTCCTCGTAGAGGGGCTTGACGTAGCGGTTGACGAGTTCGATGTAATCCTCGCCGATCTCGACAAAGTGCGTCTGGATGGCGTGGCGCAGATAGACGCCCGTGGACGTCTCAATTTCAACGTTTTTGGAGCCGTTTGCAACAAAATCCATGAAAAAAGCCTCTTTCGTGCAGTATTTAGATCGATAAAATATGAACCGATGGTATTGTACCACAAAATCCGCAAAATGCTACTGTAAATTGCAAAAATTCAGGAAAGAAAAAAGCGCGCCGTCCGCGGCGCGTGCTTGACGCGGCGGACGGCGTGGAATGACGAAAGGCGAAAAGGCGGAGCGCTTACTTTTCGGTGATGACCTTGAGCACCTTTTCGTAGCTCTCCTGGGCGATGGGGACAGCGTGCGCGAGCAGCGCCTCGCCCTTCTGGCAGCACTCGTCGCGGAACGCCTTGTCCTTTAAGGACGAGAGGTTAATGAGCACGTTGAGCCACGCGCTCTGCATGGCCGTCTTGAGCGTGAGCGCGGCGATGCCGAGGTCGCTGACAACGTTCGGATTCGTCGTGCCGACAAGCTCGGCGCACAGGTCGATGGCCTCGGAGCAAATTTCCATCATTGTCAGCGGCACCTGCGTGCAGCTGCGGAAGCTTGCCTGCACCGCGCCGCGGCGGATGGCCTTGTGCGCGTCATCATCCTTGGGGAGGGCAAGAGACTCGATCAGACCGTCGAAAACCTCGCTGTCGCGGTTCATCACATCGATGAAGCGCTCCTTGAGCTCATTGCCCTTGGCAATGGCGTCCAAAAGGCGTTCGCGGTCGTTTTCAAAGCCCTTCTTGTCAAGCGTCAGGCCGTTGACCATCATCGTCAGCGCCACGCCGACGCCGCCGGCAAGGCCCGCCACCGCGCCGACAAGCTGGGGGCGGGAGTGCCGGAACCGACTTCGTTGATGAGCTCGGTAACTTTCATATCTGCGATCTTCATAGCGTTCCTCCCCGGATCGGTAAAATCAGAATAAAAGGTTTCAGGAAGAGGCGGGTCATCCCGCCTCTTCCCAGTAAATCAAAAGGGTAAAATCTGCGATATATTGCAGGGTTTCTCTTAAAACAGGCCCGTGATCTTGCCGTTTTCATCGACGTCGATCTTCTCGGCGGACGGGACCTTGGGCAGGCCCGGCATCGTCATGATGTCGCCGGTCTTGGCGACCAGGAAGCCCGCACCGGCGTTGACCTTGAGGTCGCGGACGGTGATCTTGAAGCCGCGGGGCGCGCCGAGCTTGCTGGCGTCATCGGAGAAGGAGAACTGCGTCTTGGCCATGCAGATGGGCAGCTTGTCAAAGCCGAGCTCGGTGAGCTGCTTAAGCTGCTTCTTGGCGGAAGCGGCGATGACCACACCGTCGGCATGATAGACCTTGGTGGCGATGGCGTTGAGCTTGTCCTCAATGCTGTCGTTGACGTCGTAGACGAACTGGAAGTGGTTGGGCTCGTCGCACAGGCGCACGACTTCCTCAGCCAGCGCAAGGCCGCCTTCGCCGCCCTTGGCCCACACTTCGCTCAGGCGGACGTTGACGCCCAGCTCGCGGCACTTGCTCTCGACGAGGTCGAGCTCGGCCTTGGTGTCGGTCGGGAACGCGTTGATGGCGACGACGCAGGGGAGACCATAGACGTTCTTCACGTTGTCGACGTGCTGGAGGAGGTTGGGCAGGCCCTTTTCAAGCGCCTCAAGGTTCTCGCTGTTGAGCTCGGCCTTGGGCACGCCGCCGTGATACTTGAGCGCGCGGACGGTCGCAACGATGACGACAGCGTCGGGGTGGAAGCCCGCGGCGCGGCACTTGATGTCGAGGAACTTCTCGGCGCCGAGGTCGGCGGCGAAGCCTGCTTCGGTGACGGTATAGTCACTCAGGCGCATCGCGGTCTCAGTGGCCTGGATGGAGTTGCAGCCGTGGGCGATGTTTGCGAACGGGCCGCCGTGGATGAACGCGGGAGTGCCTTCGAGCGTCTGGACCATGTTGGGCTTGATGGCATCCTTTAAGAGCGCGGCCATCGCGCCCTCAGCCTTCAGGTCGTGCGCGGTGACGGGCTTGTCGTCGTAGGTGTAGGCGACAACCATCTTGCCAAGGCGCTCCTTGAGGTCGGCGAGGCCGGTCGCAAGGCAGAGAACTGCCATGACTTCGCTCGCGACGGTGATCTCAAAGCCGTCCTCGCGGGGCACGCCGCTGGCCTTGCCGCCAAGTCCGTCGATGATGTGGCGGAGCTGGCGGTCGTTCATATCGACAGCGCGCTTCCACACGATCTTGCGGGGGTCGATGCCGAGCACGTTGCCCTGCTGGATGTGGTTGTCGAGAAGAGCGGCCAGCAGGTTGTTAGCAGCGCCGATGGCGTGGAAGTCGCCGGTGAAGTGCAGGTTGATATCCTCCATGGGGACGACCTGAGCGTAGCCGCCGCCGGCAGCGCCGCCCTTGACGCCGAACACGGGGCCGAGAGAGGGCTCGCGCAGGCAGACCATGGTGTTCTTGCCGAGCTTGTTGAGCGCGTCGGCAAGGCCGACGGACGTGGTGGTCTTGCCCTCGCCCGCGGGGGTGGGGCTGATAGCGGTGACGAGGATCAGCTTTGCCTTGCGGGGCAGCTTGCGGATCTCGGTCAGGTCGAGCTTGGCCTTGTAGTTGCCGTAGAGCTCGAGGTGCTTTTCGTCAATGCCGGCCTTGGCGGCGACGTCGACGATTTTTTTCATTTCATGTGCCTGGGCGATCTCAATGTCGGTCATGGGGAATACCTCCTAAATAATTATGTATTTAAAAGCGAAGAATTGTCTCTTATTGACAAAATCAATTATAGCCGAACGATAGAGAAAGGTAAACTGTTTTGCAAGCCTCTTTTTTCCAAAAACCTTAAAAAATTAAGCATTGGTTCGCGAGCCTTAAAAAGAAAAAACGGGAGATTTTTGGACGAATTTTCAACGCTTGCGGCAAAGGTCAAAACGAGAAAAGCGAAAGTTGCCAGCGCCCGGCTTTCATTTCACTCTGCCGCGTCACAGCGTGATGCGCATGGGCTCATCCAGCGTGACCTCGCCGCCGATGCTCGCGGCGATGACGTTTCCGCCTTGGCGCTCGACGCTTGCGCGGACCGCGCCCGCGGGCTGCCGGTATTCGCACGAAAAACCGCCGTTTTCCATAGCTTCGCTCTGCGCGACGGCGCAGGCGACGCTGCCGCTGCCGCAGCTGCCCTCCCAGACGAGGGAGTCGGTCTCGATGACCTTGACGAGCGGGGTCATGCTGCGCTTTTCCGCATCGAGGAAAATGACGCCGCAGGCGTCAAGCCCTGCAATTCCGGAAAAGATCGACTCCGCCGCGCGGAAGAACCCTTCGCTCGGCTCCACGCCCTCAACGACGAAGTGGGCGATGCCTGTTAAGTCGACGAGCGTGCCCTCGTGACCATTCACCGTGACACGCTTCACGCTGCGCGGACAGGGCATTTCAGCGCGCGCCGTGCCGCTTTTCAGATCGACCTGCGCGGTGACGACATGGTCGCAGCCGCTCACGCGCAGCCTGACCGAGGAAAGGCCGCCCTTTTGCTGCGCGATGTACATGCCGTAGGCTCGCGTCGCGTTGCCGCAGAATTCGCCGCCCATCATCTCCATGTGGCCGTCGACGTCGTCCTCGGCGGTGCAGGCGTAGCCGACCTGCTCGGCCTTGAGTGCGGGGATCGCCATGATCTTCTCCGCGATGGCCGCGCGCTGTGCCTTTTCGACCGGATCGAGCACGAACACCGTAATGTTCCCCGCCGGGTCCGCCCGTAAAATGTTCAGTTCCATAGTAAGCTCCTCCTAAAAAAAGAAGGTGTAAAGCTAAAATAACTTTACACCTTCTTTTACATTCTGTCAATTCGTGTCAAAACACAAATCTTTCAGCATTATTGTCCCCAAATCAGTAGCAATAACCATTTTTGAGACGCATCACATTTGCGGCCGCGCACGCCGCAAATGATCTTAACCTGTCCCGAAGGACGACATGTGCGTCCGCAGGGACACCTTACAAATATTTTCGCGGTGAGCGAAAATATTTGAAGCCCCTATTTCATTTGGGCCGATGGCCCAAATGAAAGGTCTCAAAATTGCGTCGTAGACGCAATTTTGACTTACTCAAAGTCGGGGATATACTCCTTGACGATATCCAGCAGCTCGCCGGAGCGGATCATCGCTTCCACCGCGCGGATGTCGGGCCAGATCTCACGGTCGATCTCGTAGAAGGCGACCTTCTCGCGCACGTGCTGATAGAGAGCCTCATGCAGCGGGGTCATGCCCTGGCCGTGGGTGTTCAGGCGGCGGCGGATGTCGATGGCCTGGCAGGCGGTCATCAGCTCGTCAGCGAGGACGTCCTGCGTGTTCTGCAGGATCATCTTGGCCTTACGGGCAGCGGTGGTGCCCATGGAGACGATGTCTTCCTGGTTGGCGGAGGAGGGGATGGAGTCGACGGAAGCGGGGTGAGCGTAGATCTTGTTTTCGCTGACCATGGAGGCGGCAGCGTACTGAACGATCATGAAACCGGAGTTGACGCCGGCCTCGGTAGTCAGGAACGCGGTCAGGCCGTTGGAGAGCGCGGGGTTGACCATACGCTCGGTGCGGCGCTCGGAAGCGTCGGCCAGCTCGCTCGCGGCGATGCCGAGGAAGTCGAACGGCAGGGCCATGGGCTCGCCATGGAAGTTACCGCCGGAGATAACGGCCTCGTCATCGAGGAACATCAGCGGGTTATCGGTGACGGCGTTGAGCTCGATCTCGACCTTCTCGCGGACATAGTCGAGCGCGTCACGGCAGGCGCCGTGCAGCTGCGGGATGCAGCGCAGGGCGTAAGCGTCCTGAACGCGGTCCTTCTGGCAGTTGTCGAGGATCTCGGAGCCGTCGAGCAGCTTGCGCATGTTCGCGGCGACGAGCATCTGGCCCTTCTGGCCGCGCACCTGATGGATGCGGGGGTCGAAGGCGTTGCGAAGACCGGTCAGGCCCTCGAAGGACATGGACGCGATCACGTCGCCGAGCTGGGCGGCACAGATGGTGTCGTACAGCGCGAGAGCGCCGACGGAGGTCATCGCGCAGGTGCCGTTCGTCATGCCGAGGCCTTCCTTGGAGACCAGGGTGTCGAGCGTCTTGATGCCAGCCTTGTCCATGGCCTCAGCACCGGGCATCTTCACGCCCTCGTACATGGCCTCGCCCTTGCCGAGCATGGGGAGCGTCATGTGAGCGAGAGGAGCCAGGTCGCCGGAGGAGCCGAGAGAGCCCTTCTGCGGGACGACGGGGGTCACGCCCTTGTTGAGCATCTCGAGCAGCATCTCGACGAGGATGGGACGAACGCCGCTCACGCCGCCGCACAGAGCGTTGGCACGCAGCAGCATCATGCCGCGGACGATCTCGTCAGCATACGGCTCGCCGGCGGCGGTGCAATGGCTGAGGATCAGGTTGGTGGAGAGCTGATTGCTCATCTCCTTGGGGACGGCGACCTTCTGGAACTCGCCGAAGCCCGTGGTGATGCCGTAAGCGACGCGGCCCTCAGCGGCGATCTTCTCGGCCAGGGCGCGGGACTTCTTCATGGCTTCCAGAGCGGAGGGAGCCAGCTCGACGGTCGCATTGTAGCGAGCGATGGCGACGAAAGATTCGAGCGTCAGGCTGTGGCCATCGACGACGACATGCTTGATCGCGGTGGGATTCATGATCATGGTAGTGTCCTCTCTTTTCTCAAAGTTCCGGTGTGACCCGGTCGGCGTGTCCGGTTGCCCGAACCGCCTCAGGTGCAAGAAACGTGTCGAAGCGTTCCCCTTACTTTCCGCGCATGCCCGTGCGTGGATGGCGCTCCGCCTGTGGAAAAGTCCCACAGGATTGTTCTGGAAACAGTATAGCACGTTTTTGTGCAAAATCAATAGTTTTTTGCCGAAAAATGTTTTCTTTGTTGTTCGTTATCACCATATTTGGATAACACACTATCAGGGTACAGTGATAGAATTAGACAGAATAGATAAAAAAAGCGCCCCGCTTTTGCGGGGCGCCTTTGATTCTTTGTGGAAAGGTCACAGTTGTTCACTTCTTGTGCTTCTTGCTGGACTTCGGTTCGGGCGCGGCATAATCCATGATGCGGATCGCCGGATTCTTCTTTTTGATGAACGCGTAGATCTCGTCGAGGTCTTCGCGCGGGAAGAAGAGAGCCTTTTCCGTGTTGCCGTGGCCGATGTGCAGGCGCACCATGTCGGCATGGCCGCGGTCCTCGCACACGATCGCATTGATGTCCTCCCAGGGGAAGAAGTCGTAGTTGGTGGTGAACTGCATATCGTAGAAGATCTCAAGTCCGCGGCTCGTGAGAGCGGCGTCCTTTTTGGTCATCAGCGTCAGCAGATACAGCACTGAGAATGCGAGCGAGACGAAGGCGAGCAGCGGGTTTCTGCTGCGGGTCGAAATGCCGAACAGCAGCAGCACGACAACCAAGATCCATCCGCCGGTCTGCACCCACTTTTTACGTGGCTTGAGCGACGACTGTGCGGGGTAGATCGGAGGCGGGACGGATTCCCAGGGAAGCGAATGTTTCACAGCGGTGATTCCTTTCTAAGTAAAGCGGGGAAGGGGGCTTACGCGTTGATCTTGGGGGCCTTACCGGCGGCACGGCGAGCCTCGAGGTTCGCAAGGGCCTTGGCGTGAGCCTCTTCGGGAGCGCCGGCGGGCTTGCCGGCCTTGGTCTTGCCGAAGATATTGGTGTAGGAACCGTCAGCCCAGAAGATGTTGCGGCCGAACAGAGCGGTCACATAGGCGTAAACGGGGTTGAGCAGGTTGACGAACGCATACGGGAAGAACACCAGCGGGCTCATGCCGAGAACGCCGGTCTGGTAAGCGCCGCAGCCGGTCCAGGGGAACATAACGGCCCAGAGGGTACCGGCATCTTCCAGAGAACGGGAGAGCATATTGCGGCCGAGACCGAGCTCGTCGTACTTGTCAGCATAGATGGGGGCGGGAACGCCGATGCCGAGGAACTGGTCGCACATGGTGGCGTCGCAGAAGATGGAGGTCAGCAGGGTCGCGAGGATGAGGCTGCCGACAGAGTGGATCTTGTGCTTCAGGCCGCCGAACAGACGCTCGACGCAGCCGCAGCGCTCCAGAGCACCGCCGTAGGCGAGCGCGAGGAGGATGAGGTTGATGGTCCACATGGTGCCGTCCATACCGCCGGCCTTGCCGAGGATGGAGTCAGCGACCTCGTTGCCGGTCTCAACGCCGATACCGTAGTGCAGCGTGTTGAAGATGTCGCCCAGGGCGCGGGAGCCGTAGATGTCGGTGGACTGGAAGATCATCATGAAGATGGTCGCGGTGGCAACGGAGATGGCGATACCGACAAGGCCGGGCACGCGCAGGATGCACATCACGATAACCACGATGATGGGGATGAGCAGAACGGGGGAGATCACGAAGGCCCCACGGAACGCGTCCTGAATGGACTGGGCGACGGTCGGATCATAGGCGCTGGCGTCGATGTTCAGGCCCATGATGGTGTAGAGGATGAGGGCGATGACCAAGGTCGGGCCGGTGGAGGAGACCATCGCGGTGACGTGGTCGAAAAGACCGGTCTCGGCAACAGCCGCGGCGAGGTTGGTGGTATCGGACAGGGGGGAGAACTTATCGCCGACATACGCGCCGGAGATGATCATACCGGCGGTGATGGGGGCGGGGATGCCGAGACCGGCGCCGATGCCGAGGAACGCAAGACCGATGGTGGCGGTGGTGGTCCAGGAGGAGCCGCACGACATACCGACGATCGCGCAGAGGATGCAGCCGATGGGCAGGAACAGCTTCGGGGTCAGCAGATCCAGACCGTAAACGATCAGGGAGGGGATCGCACCGGAGGCCATGAAGCTGGCGACGAGGAAACCGACGGTGCAGAGGATCAGAACAGCTTCCATGGAAGCGCTCAGGCGCTCGATCATACCGGCGAGCATATCCTTAAAGTCGTGACCGCAGAAGTGACCGACGATGCACGCGACGACGATGGACATGACCAGGGGCAGGTGAGCGTCATGGTAACCGGATTCGGAATGACCGAGGAAGCAGTAAAGCATGAACCCGATCATTGCCACAATGGGAACTAACGCCAGCAGAAAACTGGGCTCCCGTGCGACTTTCTTTTCGTTTGCCATTGATAAAATACCTCTCTCTTCATAAAAATACTTGCCCGTCAGGAAGCGGGAAGCCGCTCCTCCCCATGACGAACACGCTGCACACCGCACGCGGGGACGTGCGTTTTCTGTGGAGGGGTCCCACAGAAAAACAGACACAGAACTTAGGCAACAGCACCGTCGGGCAACGGTTTCTTGCACGCTGTTTCCCATGCCCTAATCTATTTGTGAACTAATTGTAACATACCTGTTCAGCAAAAGCAATAAAATTCGCGTAGATTCCAAAAAATATTTTAGTCAATTCTTCTATATCGGGATGACGTGATGTTATGCTGATATGCTTTTACGGCATTGCAATAAAGCAAAACAGACAAAAAGGAGCAGGCGCTTAGCGCCTGCTCTGATCAAAATGATGAATGGCTTACTTTTCTTCTTTTGCCCGCTCGAGCAGCAGCTTATAGCCGTCCGCCCCGTAGCAAAGGCACTTATTGACGCGCGTGATGGTCGTAGACGAAACGCCGATCTTCTGCGAGATCTGCGTGAAGGTCTTGCCATCGGCGAGAAGCGACGCCACCTCGAAGCGCTGGGACATCGCCTCGATCTCGCTGAAGGTGCAGAGATCGTCGAAGAAGCGGTAGCATTCTTCCTCCGTTTTCAAAGATAAGATCGCCTTGAACAGGTGATCGGTCTCTTCGCTTTTCATTTTGCTCTGGTACATCCAACGTTCCTCCTCAACGATCCGATCGGATCGACTCCTGCCCGCGCGGTGTGGCCGCGGCGGACGCCGAATGACGGCTGCCCGGAAGCTGCTTGCGGGCGAACCTCGGTTTTCGGAGCTTGCCCGTTGATATTGTCTCTATGGTAACAAAAAGCGGCAGTTCCGTCAAGCGCAATTCGTGCTTTTTGGCAGATATCTTCATTTTTCGTGAACACTGTCCGCGGCGGAAAGAAAAATTTTTGCACCGCAGGCGGCGAAAGCTATGGCAATTCCGCGCGGAAAATGCTATACTGTCTCGAAAGTGGAAAAAACGGCCGCGGACGCTTGACAATCCCTGCGCCGTACCGTAAAATATCTGTCAACCACTCCGATACGCTGCTGTGCCACCGCAGTACAGTACGCTGTCCATACATTCTATTCTATTAGGAAAGGACACACACTATCATGGCAACGATCAAAGCTCACACCTTATCCGGCTTTATGGAGCTGCTTCCCGCGCCGCAGACCCAGATGGAGCGCCTTATGGAGGTGCTGCGCTCGTCCTACGGCGTCTATGGCTTCACC
>ERZ779658.2566-NODE-2566-length-10530-cov-1.681814_pt1 | contig 10530 bp, 6 predicted proteins | sample MGYA00511485_ERZ779658 | MGnify/ENA primary metagenome ERZ779658 (study PRJEB29588, sample SAMEA2162182) | human gut metagenome | biome: human gut; feature: human-associated habitat; material: faeces | place: Denmark | collected 2008/2010 ... | reverse complement strand
GCGTTGGTTTCAATCCACACACCCACGCAGGGTGTGACCCGGGGCAACCGAGGACGGCAGGAACACAACCAAGAAAGCCGCAGACGATGCGGAACGTTTGGCACGTGCGCAACGTGATTTGGCGTTTGCGGAAAGTGAGAACGCAAAGAAGTTGGCGGAATTGAAATTGGCACAACAGGAAGCGAACCAAATTAATAAACTGATTGTGAAAATAAATCAATCCGCCGAGGGTAGTTATAACCGTTTATCGGCGCAATATTCATTGAATAAGATTTATTTAAACAACATGACTAAAGCCGAACGGGAAAACACCGAGGAGGGGCGAAAATTGGTTGCACAAACCAAAGAAATATACGAAGAAATGAAACGTTTGCAGGAAGCAACCGGGAAATTTCAATTGAACGTCGGAAATTATACGGAGGCGTCCGACGCAATTATTGCGTATGGCGACAAATTAAAAGAAACGTTAGGTTTAAATAGCGCATTTGGCGAAAGTCTTTTGGCGTTAGGACGTGGCGGGGCTGAAAGTAAAGCCGTTTTTACAGCTATTGGCGACGGGGCAAAAGCATTGGGAAAAACTTTGTTGGGATTACTTTCAAACCCGGTTTTTTTGGCGATTGCCGGAATTGCGGCGGCGGGTGCGGCGTTTAAATGGTGGTACGATTATAACGCCGGGTTAGTTGAGGCAACGAGATTGACGCAACAATTTACCGGGAAAAGTGGCGATGATTTGAAAGCGTTTAGAAATGAGGTGCAAGCCGTCGCAGATTCGTTCGGCGCAGATTTCCGGGAAACATTGATTGCAACAAACGCATTATCAAAACAATTTGGTATTTCTGCAAATGAGGCATTGCAGTTGGTTAAGGATGGTTTTTTGTCCGGAGCCGATGCGAACGGGGAATTTTTAGACACGTTGAAAGAATACCCGGCATATTTCAAAGAGGCTGGAATATCAGCAGACCAATTTGTTGCGATTGTAGCCCAAACAAACAAAATGGGTATCTTTTCGGACAAAGGCGTTGACGCAATTAAGGAGGCAAATTTGCGTTTGCGTGAAATGACGACGGCGACGGCGGCGGCTTTGGACGGTATCGGTATTTCGTCGGAACAAGTTCAAAAAGATTTGCAGACCGGAACCAAAACAACGTTCGATGTTATACAAGACGTTTCCGCAAAATTGGCAGAATTGCCGGATAATGCGGCAACGGTCGGGGCTGCAATTGCAGATATATTCGGGGGTCCCGGAGAGGACGCCGGATTGCAGTATTTGCGCACGTTGAAAGATATTTCAACAAACATGGATGAAGTAAAAGGGAAAGCCGGAGTTTTGGCGCAATTGCAGGAGGAACAATTGCAAAGCCAAATTGAGTTGCAAAACGCATTATCCGGGTTGTTTGACGCAACCGGAGGAAATTTTGAAACGTTGACAACGCAGGCAAAAGTTTTTGTTAACCAAGGATTGACGGCGATAATAAAAGGGGTTATTGATGTTGTCAATTACTTGATTGAGTTATACAATGAAAGTGTTTTGATACGTGCAATTTGGAATGGGATTGTTGCCGGATTCAAAACAACATTTGATACGTTGGGAAATTTGTTTGGATTCTTTATTGATATAGTCAAAGCAACCGGAACCGCATTAAAGGGGGCGTTTACGTTAGATTTTGACGACGTAAAAAAAGGATTGGCAGATTATGCGGCAGCGTACGGAAATTTGGTTAAAGCCCAAGTTAAAGACATAACAGAAAATTTCCAAGAGGGTTTGGAGGGTATGCAAAAGAAAATAAAACCGTTAACAATCCCGGTTTCTGTTGGAGATACCCCGACGCCACAAACAGACAATAAGCCCGTAACGACACAGAACCCAACCGTAACGCCAAGGGGTAAAAGCGATGCGGAAAAGGCGGCAGAACAACAAGCAAAGCAAATTGAAGCGGCTTATAAAAAGAATTTGGAGGCAACCCGGAAATTGCAGGATGCACAATTGCAGTTGGAAACCGACGAATGGGCAAAGCGTAGGCAGCAAACGCAATATCAGTATTCCCGACAGATTGAGGATTTGCAACACCAATTACAGACCGAAAAGGATTTGAACGAAACCGGACGCCAAGCGATAAACGCCACAATTACGGCGTTGGAACAGCAACAAACCGAGGCATTATTGAAAATCGAACAAGACCGACAATTGCAGGAATTGGCGTTGCAGAAAGAAAGCATTGAATTACGTTTGCAAGCAGTCAAAAAGGGAAGCGAGCAGGAAAGACAATTGCGGATGCAGTTGTTGGAAAACGAAAGACAAACCGCATTATTACAGAACCAACAGAAACCGACCGGGCAACAGCAAGACGCCGGGGCGATTAATGCAAGTTTTGACGCAAAGGGAGCCGGAATTGCGGACGAATATTTGCAAGCGCAATTACAGATATTCGACCAACAACAAGCGTTGGCACAATCGGAGTTTGATTTGTTGAGAAATTCAGAAGCCCGGAAAACTCAATTCCGTTTGCAAGCAGAAAAGGAACGTTTGCAAAAGGTTTTAGAATTAAATCAGCAAGCCGCCAATAAATTGTCTGATGTTGAGGTACAAACAATTCAAAACACTATTAAAAAAATAGACCAAGAAATTGAGCAATCCAAAGGGGAGGAACGAGGAACAGACATTTACGGTTTGTTTGGGCTTAATTTGGACGACGACCAAAAAGAGGCAATTAATACGTCTATGCAATACGCATTGGATGCGTTAAATACATTCACGGCGGCACGTGTTGCCGCAGCAGATGCAGCCGTTGAGCAAGCGGATAAAGAGGTTTCCGCCGCACAATCGGCGTTGGATGCAGAATTGGAAGCAAGGGCAAACGGGTACGCCAATAATGTTGTACAAGCGCAAAAGGAGTTGGATTTGGCAAAGAAAAACCAAGAAAAGGCGTTGAAAGAACAACAGAAAGCGCAAAAACAGCAGGCAGCAATACAAACATTGCAGCAAATCGGAAACATGGTAACAGCAACGGCGTTGATATGGTCGCAATTAGGTTTCCCGTTTGCAATACCTGCAATTGCCGTAATGTGGGCGAGTTTTGCAGCGTCTAAAATCAAGGCGGCGCAATTGGCAAAACAGACCGGAGGAACCGGAGGAACAGAAACATACGGCGACGGTACCGTTGAACTTTTGGAGGGTGGTTCGCACCAAAGCGGAAATGATATTGATTTAGGTACAAAACCGGACGGAACCCGCCGACGTGCCGAGGGAGGCGAATTTTTCGCCGTGATAAATAAACGAAGTTCACGCAGTTTCAGAAAGATAATACCGGACGTTATCAATTCGCTAAACAATGGTACATTTGCACACAAGTATTTAAAATCCTATTCAGACGGCGACGGTTTGACGTTAAACGTTACCGGACAAAGCCCGGATTTACGCAATTTGTCGGATGATGTAAGGGAAATTAAGGAACAGAACCGACGACGGGTTTACGTGGATGGCGACGGAAATACGATTGAAAGTTACAAGAATTTGAAACGTAAAATAAAAAGACTATGACACCAAAATATAGATTCTTTTTACAGATAGGGGAGGACGGAACCAAACAAACCGTCCGCCCCAATTATAAGGATGATTTAACGTTGGATTATGAGTTGGAAACAAATCAAAGGTTTTACCGGGCTAAATTGTCCGGTAAAATAAACTTTGTCCGTGCTGATTACGATATTATCAATGACGCCCCGTTTGATTCTGAATTTTTCCTATATATCGAAAAAAGCGATGATTGGGGACAAACATACAATCAATACTATAAAGCAAAGTTTATGAAAACGGATTGTACGTTTAATGATGATGATAAATTGGTTACGGTACAGCCGGAAACAATAGACCAATACAACGACGTTTTGGCAGGATTGGAAAAGGAATACAATTTAATAACGTTAGCCCCGACAATCCAACGGATAACGATAAACAAGCGTCCATTAATTCAAATATACGTTCCGGGGGATAGTGTTGTTTCTTGTTTTTTGGGCGGTACGAATTGGGAACAAGACGCAAACGCCACGACCGACCAAAACGCATTAGTTCGGACGTATCATTTTGCATTGTGTAATATTTTGAAAGAAATACGAATTACGTCGCACGGTTCCCCGGCGGTAATATCCGGGCTTTATACCGGGCGAATGGCGACGGGTGCAAGTGCAGACGTTTTCGAGGGAAAATTATACCCGGAATTAAACGTAAATTATTATATCTATATTACGCAACAAAGAATTGACGGTTTACCGTTTGGGGCTGTTGCGGTCGAGATACGCAAACAATCCGATGATACGGCAATGTTTCGTTATACAAAGGTTACAACGTCGCCTTTTGATACATTGGAGTTTGATTTAACCGCTGTTGAGGGTTCCGGCGCAACGGGTACAATGCACGCCAATATGAAAAGTTATAATATATACGCCCGGTATTTGTGCGACGTGGAGAAAATCGACGACCTTAATACATATCCATTGCCCGCCGATGATATAGTTGATAATAACCGTAATTATAGGCGTGCGATTGGTTACGCAATCGACGTGGCGTTTATTTCAAACAACTTTTCAGATACCCCGACCGAGTGGGGATTAGCGGACAACGGAAAGTATTTTGCGCCGCCTTATTCCATATACGGACAAACGTTTTATCCAATCGCCCGGTCAACGTGGCGTTATGCGTCGTTGTGGTTTGGGTTTTATTTGATGGATTGGATATTAGAGGAAAAAGCACGAAAAGCATATACTTTGCGGGATGCGTTCCCGGTTGCGTCTTGTATATCCGTTTTGCTCAATCAGATTGCACCGGGTATAACACACGCAGCCACGGCGGAATACAGCCAATTTTTATACAGCGGTAACAACCCAATATCCGGGTTGAATTTCCGTTTGCTTGTATCACAGAAAACCAATATTATAAACGGGGAATATCAGCAACCCGCACAAAAAGCCCCGACGACCTTACAACAATTTACCAATATGTTACGGGATTGTTTTAAATGTTATTGGTTCATTGAGGACGGCAAATTTAAAATCGAACATATCCAATATTTCCGCAATGGCGGTTCCTATTCCGGCGGGGCTATATTAAGCCACGATTTGACAAAGGAATTGAATTTGCGTAACGGGAAACCGTGGGCGTTCAACACGTCGGAATATTCGTTTGATAAGGTCGATTTGCCGGAACGTTACCAATTTGAATGGATGGACGACGTTACGGCGGCATTTGAAGGGTTGCCGATACAAGTAATAAGCAAGTATGTAACGCCCGGAAAGGTTGAGGAAATTAATATATCAAACTTTACGTCCGATATTGATATGATGTTGTTAAACCCCGGCAATATGAGTTCCGACGGGTTCGCCTTGTTTGCCGCCGTTCCGCCAACGTCCGGGTCGCAATGGATATTACCATTTACCCGCCAAACTATTAACGGGGTCGAATACTTTTTGCAAAACGGATATTTGGCGTTTATTAATTTGCAAATGCCTTATTGGATGTATGATTTACCCGCCCGTCGTGTATCAATAAACGGTTCCGAGGTTTACGCATACGGTATTGAGAGAAAGAAAAAGCAAACGTTTAGTTTTCCGGCAATCGACGACCCAAACCCGATGCAACTAATAAAAACCTATATCGGTAACGGTCAAGTTGATAAATTAAGCGTAAATTTGTGTAGTCGAAACATTAAAGCAACGTTGAAATATGATACAGAGTAACAATATAAGCGTATTGCCGTGGTACACGTCAATAGAGCAGCAGAACCACCGTAAAAGTTACGCATACGGGCAAATATACCCATTGTTCGCACCGGCTGATAGATTATTGCCGTTTCAGATAATAAGAAATACCCGTTCAAATTCTGTTACGTCTGTTATTCTATATGATAAAACCGGAAAACAAATTGCAAATATAACAACATACATGAGGGAAACCGGATTGCAAGTTGTCCGGTTTCAGTCGTTGGGATATGATGTAATATTATACCCGGCAATATTACCCATGCCGTTAAATCAGTTTGACGGAATTTATTATTTGCGGTTATCTGATGGCGTTCAAACGTGGTATTCTGAAATGTTTACGGTTGTGCAGGACGTTTCCGGTTATTTGAAAATTGATTGGTGGGACATTGAAAATTTAGTGTTTGACGCCGGACAAATAGTTTATAAAAATCCGACATTCAAAAACATGTTATATCTTTGTACCGAGTTAGGAAAACCGGATTATGAATTTGAAGAGGACGGCGAGGAAAGGGACGGTTATTTTTTCCCGGAAAAACAAATTTCGGGAAAGACGTTCAAATGTACTATATTGGCCCCGGAATACTTATGCGATGTTATGCGTTTTATTCGTATGGCTGATTATATACACATAACGGATAAATACGGCAGGGAATACGATTGCGATACGTTTCTAATTACCCCAAAATGGCAGACGCAAGGGGATTTGGCAAGCGTGGAAATAGAGTTTCAAACCGCAACCGTTGTTAAGAAAATAGGTCGTGGCTATATTATAGAAAACAAGGGAGATTTTAACAACAACTTTAATAATGATTTCAACAACAATTAAATTAAAAGATTATGGGAAACTATGAACAATTAAAACAAGCAATTTCCGATGTGATAAAAACAAATGGAAACCAAGAAATAACCGGAGCAATATTGCAAAATTCTTTATTGACTATTATTTCAACAATAGGTGATAATTCAACGTTTGCAGGTGTTGCAACAACATCTACAAATCCCGGAACGCCCGACCAAAATATTTTCTATTTAGCTGGTGCAGGTACATATAATAATTTTTCTAATATTATTATAGAAGATGGAGAATTAGGTATATTAATATGGGATGGAACATGGAAGAAAGAAGCGTTAGAAATAAACTCAAGTGGTGGAAATATTGTATTACAATGGAATACAAATGTTGCTAATACGAGGAAACAAGTAAAAACATCAAAAAGAAAAAATGGTTTAATTATTTCATATATAAATGAAAGTTTAGACAATGGTATTTTTTATTCAGAGCAATATTTGGGTAGCGTTTATACGGACACGGAATGGATTAAGGATGATAATTGGGAACAAGTATATACAATATCTAACAATAGTAATGACCAAAATCCATTATTATTTGCAATTAGTGATGATTCATGTATAAAGCAGAAAGACGGTACTTATGGATATGTTGAGTTTATTAACGTTGGATTGTTAGTAAACAAAAAAGTCATAGTTCTAAATGGAAAATATAGTTTAACCGGATTGATAACAGAAGGACTATATATTCCATTATATATAAAAAGTAGCTTGTTTCAAAATATAAATTCAATTGATTTAGGAAATTATTTGGATGTAAGTTCAGTTTCTAAAACAAACAAAAAAAACGGATTGTGTATATGTAAAAAAATTGGTTCTACTACTGATAACAGTAAAATAATATGGAAGTCTAAAATATTAAATTATGAAGATGGAGAATATCCGGAATTAATATCGGGTGGAATTATTATGAACTCTTATGATACAACAATTGATGATGTAAAGTATATAAGAGTAGAAATACTTGAAAACACTGTTTTGTTAAAATACCCACAAACTAAATATAATATAAAAAGCGGCGTTTACTTATACAAGAAAAATTCAACATTACAAGAACAATTTTATTGTTACATTGATGTATCAAATCAAAGTTCGGAATATGAACTTAAATTCAAACACGGATTGTTGTTAGCTGGTTCAGGGCCTTTTCAAGACGCATTGCCTCAGTCAAATATATTTAGACCAAACGAATTACCAGTTGCAACAATAAAAGGAGCAAATGCGTATTTGCCGCGTGATATAGTTTTTCCTTTGCAAACAACGTCAAACTTTAGATTTTATAGACTTAGAAAGAGTAATTCTGAAATTTGTAATAATTCTTTAGGAGTTCCACAAAAAGATTATAATGCAGATAATACAGCATTAACCAATATTATTGATTTAGGAGGTGTTGCAGACGCTAACTATCATGTATATGATTATGAATCAGAAGATATAAATTCACCTAAATACGGAAAAACCGTAGGTTGGTATAAGGATGAAGAATGTACAATTCCATCTACTGATAACAGATTAATTTTTATAACATATTCATGCCCAATATATATACCAAAAGGTAATTTCTATATTGGTGGTAGTGGTGTTGGTTATGTACCTAAATGTACAAAAATTGTAGGTAACGGCGATGAATCATGTATATGTAGCACTGGTAATCCATTTATAACAAGTGAAGAAAAAGACTTTACGGTAGAATATAATAATATTAAATTAATTAATGGATTTTCATTATTGCCGTATGTAAAAGCAAAATCAGTTCTTATAAAAAACTGTTATTTACAAAGTGAACAAAAAGACCAAAATCTTTATTGTTTTAATTTCAGAAAAAACACGCAAGTTTTAATAGAAAATTGTAAATTCTATTCTAAAAAAAGAATATATAGTGCATTTTGGTTTTCAGGATATTCAGAAAATTGTCTAATATCTAATTGTGAAATTAAATTAGATAGTGGTTGCGGTCATATTATTAGATTTAATGGAAAAATGAATAATATAAATCCATTATAAGAAATATCTGTTGTATAAACATTGTAAATAACAACATATATGCGCCTAATGCGATTACTGGAGTTTTTATTGGTTGCAATAGAGAGGGAACAGCAAAAAATGTTACTATTAAAAATAATAAGATATTTGGAATAACAGAGGAATCAATATCATTTGAAGGATTTGGGAATAACACTGGATTAATGCCACCAATGGCGAGAGCAGCAATTGTGGAAAAAGTTGCATTGCCGTCAAATGAATATGATACAACTGGAGAAAAATTCAAAAGAGTAGGATTTAAGATAGATGAATGGAAAAAATGGGGTAAAACTGGAGATGGAGAGTTTGATTATGGATTTATTGCAATGACTGATGAAGAGATAAACGCAATTGTTTTTGAAAATTATATATGGTATGTCGTTAATGGAAAATCTAAGGGAATAAATGGAGAGATTGTTGCGTATGACAAAGAAAATAAAGTTATTGAAACAAATATATTTGACTATAACGATGATATAAAAGCAGATGGAACTGAATTTTTAGAAGTAATGTCCGGAGGTTTCAATATCAATATAAGTGATAATTATATAAGAGGAAACTATGGTAAGCAAGAAACTGGAGATTTTATTTGGGCAACAGGTGCAGCAGTTTGCGTATATATGGGTGTTATAAATGCTTTAGTTTCTAATAATAGAATTGAAGGTGTTTCAAAAGGTGTATGGGTATTTAATACAAATGGTCAATATGGTGTTCCTATATATACATCTAACGTAAGAATATTAAATAATTATATCGAATGTTCAAGAATAGCAGGAATAAGTATTTATTCGGGAACAAACTATGATATGAGTTGTAATTCTCATGCAATATTGTTTAATAAACTTATAAATTGCAATGCTTTACACATTGAAAATCAAGAAAGAATTGAGTTCAAAGGAAATTCAATAATAAATACACCAATAGTTGCAAAGAATAGTTGCAAACTTGAAAATTTACCCGAACCAAATCAAGGTTTATCGGGACAAGAATTTCAAGTTTTCGAATACAGTGAAGATGGTACTTTTGAAACAATATCAAATTATGTGTGCAAAAAAAATGCTGAATCTTACGAATATGTAAAAATATGGTAAATAATTATTAATGTAAAAATAAATATAATGGAACGAATATTTAATTGGGAACAATGGCGTATTATTGCCATTTCAACGGTTAGCCCGCTATTTGGTTATGTAACACCGACAAAGGGTTTTGTTTATGCGTTAGTAGTAATGTTTGCGTTCAATATTTGGGCGGGAATGAGGGCGGACGGAGTAGTTATTGTACGATGCAAAAACTTTTCGTTCCGGAAATTCAAAAACGCATTGTGCGAATTGCTTTTGTATTTGTTTATTGTGGAGGCGATTTTTATAATTATGAAAAATTGCGGCGACGAACAAGCGGCAATTGTCGTTGTTAAATCGCTTACTTATGTGTTTATGTACGTGTATTTGCAAAATGCGTTTCGCAATCTGATTATTGCTTACCCCCGAAATTTGGCATTACGTATTATATACCATGTTATACGTTTGGAATTTACACGGGCTTTTCCATCGCATTTGCAACCGATAATTGACGGATTGGAAAAAGAATTTGGGGACGACCCCGACAAAAACAATAAAAAGAAAGGAGAAAATAAAAATGAGTAAAGTTGTAATTCTTGACAACGGACACGGAAAAGAAACAGCCGGAAAACGTTCCCCCATTTGGGGGGACGGTTCCCAATTGTTTGAATGGGAGTTTAACCGTGACATTGTACGCCGTATTGCGGCTATGTTAAAAGCCGATGGCGTAAAGTTTGAAATTTTGGTACCGGAGGAAACCGACGTATCATTACCGGAGCGTTGCAGACGTGCAAACGTTATCCATGCGGATTGCGGAAACAACGCCGTTTTGTTTAGCGTTCAC
>ERZ779658.2565-NODE-2565-length-10536-cov-2.043221_pt1 | contig 10536 bp, 10 predicted proteins | sample MGYA00511485_ERZ779658 | MGnify/ENA primary metagenome ERZ779658 (study PRJEB29588, sample SAMEA2162182) | human gut metagenome | biome: human gut; feature: human-associated habitat; material: faeces | place: Denmark | collected 2008/2010 ... | reverse complement strand
TAAAGGCACTTCCAGAAGTAGATTTATTTATAAAAATAGATGAATATGGTGAAATGTGGAAAAAGATTCAAGACTTGGTAGAAAAAAATAAAGTAGAAAGAAGTACAACAAAAGTTGTAGAAAAAGTCTCAGAAATTAAACAGTTACCAATGCCAGAATTTAATGAATTTTATGATAGAGTTGTAACCACTGGAAAAAATTATGCATATTTAAAAATTGGCGAAGGTTGTAGTAATATGTGTACATATTGTGCGATTCCATATATCAGAGGAAAATTTATAAGTAGAAAAATGAAAGAAATATTAGATGAGGCTGAAATGTTGGCCAAAAAAGGAATAAAAGAATTAATTGTAATTGCACAAGATACAACCAAATATGGTGTAGATATATATGGTGAGCCAAAACTTGCAGAATTATTACAAAAATTATCAGATATTGATGGTATAAAATGGATTAGATTTTTATATTCATATCCTGAGGGAATAACAGATGAGCTTATAGAAGTAGTAAAAAATAATGAAAAAATTTGTAAATATTTTGATATTCCAATACAACATATTTCAAATAAAGTTTTAAAAAGAATGAATAGAAAAACAAATAAAGAACAAATTGAAAGTATAATATCAAATATCAGAAATAAAATTCCAAACGTTGTATTAAGAACTAGCTTAATAGTAGGTTTTCCAGGAGAAACAGATGATGATTTCAGAGAATTAGAAGAATTTGTAGAAAAAACAAAATTTGATAAGTTAGGAACATTTATGTATTCTAAAGAAGAAGGAACGCCAGCAGCAAGACTTCCAGAACAAATACATGGAAACACAAAAAAATCAAGATATAATAAAATTATGTCAATACAACAAAAAGTATCAAATGAAAACTTAAAAAATAAAATAGGAAAAAATGTTGAAGTATTAATAGAAGATATTTCATTTGATGGAAAATATTTAATAGGTAGGACATCACAAGATGTTCCAGAAGAAGATGGAATTATTTATGTTGAAAATAATAATTTTGAAAGTAAAGTAAATTCTTTTGTCAATGTGAAAGTAACAGAAGTAAAAGAATATGATTTGATAGGAAAAATTGTATAGATTTATTTCTTAAAAGGAGAGAATATTGTAATGAGTCAAAAAAGGATAGAAAAAGAAGAATTAAAGAGATTTATAGAAGTTAATGAAGGTGTAAAAGAACAAATTGGCAAACATGAAAGTCAATTAGTAGAGACTAAATATTATAAAGATTTGGTAATAGAAACAAAATTAGGACCAGTTTCTTTAGGAGAAACATATGTGACAATTGAAAGAAACAAAGAAGGTGATATGGAATATCATTTTCGTTGGGTAAAAGAGAATGATAATGGTGAAAAAACTATTGAAGAAAAAATGGTTTTAGACAAAGATGGAAATGTTTTTTGTATAGATGGTTTAAAAGGAGTTCTAGGCAATTCTCAAATGGATGTTGAAGAATTATTTAAAGAAAATGATAAAGAAAAAGGCAGATTAGCTGGAAGCATAAAAGAAAAAGACGAAAAAGAAAAAGATGAGCCGACTGAAGAAGAGAGAGAAGAAAATAAAGATGATGAACAAAAACAAGCTGAAAAAGATTTAAGTAGTGAAGGACAAGATTTAAAGTTAAGTTGTTTTAGAAAAATTACAGATCCACATTTGCAAGAAAGAATGCCAAGTGTATTTGAAAATTCATCAGAATATGCAGTAGCATATTCTGATACAATGAGTAGTTTCGTAATTCTACAAAAATCTACAGAGATTGGTGAAAATGGAGATAAAGTAGAAAAATGGAAAATAAACGAAAGTGTTCAAAGATCAGGAACAAATTATGAGCCAATAATAAGTGTTAGTGCGAATGGTAATGAATTAAAGCAAAAAGTTCCTATGACAATATTGCCAGTAGAAAATGTACCAAATCAAAAAATAGCGATAACAATGGATCCAGAAAACTATGGAAAAATTGATATGGAAACGGTTAATGTAATGACTTGTGGAAAAGAATTAGCAGGACATAAAGAAATGTTAGGAAGATCAACAGGACTTGAAGGAGAAGGAAATGTCAATGGCGAGGGAGTAGAAGATTATGAACTTAGACAAAGATTAGATCGTTCAGGAAAAGATATTACAGGTAATCCAATAGCACAAGATGAACTTATACATGGTGCAAAAAAAGTAATGAAAGAAAAAGACCAAACTGAAAATGGAGTTATAGCTGATGAAGAAACTGAAATCCCAGAAACAAATTTAACATATAAGGATTTAAAAGATGTTACAGGAAAAACAGTTGAAGAATTAGTAGAAGAACAAGGTGATGAAAAATCAATTATTGATATTGCAAAAGAGGTAGAAAATAAAATAAAAGTTGCAGCAAGAGAATGTAATGTATCTGTGGAAGGATATGTAAAAGAATTAAAAAAAGCAGATGGAAAAGATATTGATGAAAAAATAGCAAATGCAAATGAAGAAATAGAAGGACAATATATGGGAAATAATCCAAGACAACATTAAATATAAAATAAAGGAGAAAAAAGATGTTAGTAGAAACATTAATATTTTCGGTTATAGCATTTGCACTATTTGTATATATTTTTTACAGATTAATAAAAGAAAATGATACAAAATATGTAACAATACTTGCAATAGAGGCACTTCGGAATAGCAATAAAATTTATAATGGTTTATAATGATACTCAAAAAATGAATGTTTTTGGAGAAATAATAGTATATTTATTATCAATAGTAGTTCCAATAGGTGTTATTTTAATAACAAAAGCAACTGGAAATATTTCAGAAATTATAAATATAAATATTGTTAGAATATGTTTATTATTTGACAACACAAAACAAGCTAAGAAAATGTTAATAGAAATAGTAACAAAAAATCCAGAAAGTTATAATGGGCATAAAATATTAGCAATGTTATATGAAAAAGAAGGTGGACAAAGAAAAGCTGTAGACGAATATGCGCAAGTAATTAGTATTAATCCAAAAGAATATGATGCATATTTTAAAGTAGCAACATTATTAACAGATTTAGATAAAAAAGATGAAGCAATAGATACATTAACAAACTTATTAAACAAAAAGCCAGATTATCCAGAAGCAACAATAGCATTAGGAGATTTGTTAATAGAAAAAGAAGATTATAAAGAAGCAGCAAACTATTATAATGAAGCATTAAAATATAATCCAACAAGTTTTGAATTAAATTACAATTTAGGAATTGTATATACAATGTTAAATGATTTTTCTAGTGCAAAATTATATTATGAGAAATCAGCGGAATTAAATACTATAATATGTAATACAAAATATAGTTTGGCAGAAATTGCAATAATGTATAAAGAATTAGAAGAAGCAGAAAATTATTTGCTACAAATAGTTGATGATGAAGAATTAGGAGCAGATGCATATTTGGAATTAGCTAAAATTTATATATTAAAAAATGATAAAGAAAAAGCAATACAATATGCAAATGTAGCAATACAAGATTCTCCAAAAAGAATTGTAGAAAAAATCAGAAAAGATACGACTTTTGCAATAATAATAGCTAAATTATCAATACCATTTAACCTAGATTTTGAAGAAGAAAAAGAGCATAAGTTAACTAAAAAAGAATTAATGGCAAAACAGCATTTAGAGGAAATGGTAGAAATAACAAAAAAAATAGGATTTGCAGATTTGAAAATAGAAAAGAAAAATCCAAAAACAAGGATTGAGAAAACTCAAGAAATAGAAAAAGAAAATTAAAATTCATAAAAAAACTCAAATTAAATATAATATATAATATAAATTTAATTTGGAGGGATTATGAAAAATAAATTAGCAGTAATAGGTGGAGATTTAAGAATTGCAAAATTAGCAATAATGCTTGCTAATGATGGAAATGAAGTATATGTATATGGATTAGAGAAATCTGAAGAAATAAGAAGACAAAAAAATATTATTCAATGTGATACAATAAGAAAAGCAATCGATGATGTAGAAATAGTAATTGGACCAATACCATTTTCAAGTAATGGAAATACAATAAATATGCCATTTAGTGATAAAGAAATTACTATTAGAGAAATGATGCATAATATAAATGCAAAAGTTCTTATAGCAGGATCTATTTTACCAGAAGTATATGAAATGGCAAATGATGAATATATAGAGATTATTGATATAATGAAAAGAGAAGAATTAGCAGTATTAAATACAATTGCAACAGCAGAAGGGACAATTCAAGTAGCAATAGAAAATACAAATAGAATTTTACATGGAAGTGAAGTTTTAATATTAGGATTTGGAAGAATTGGAAAAGTCTTAGCAAGAAAACTTGCTGGATTATCAGTAAAGGTAACATGTGCAGCAAGAAAAGATGAAGATTTGGCATGGATAGAAGCATATGGACATAAATCATTAAATATTAATAATTTAGGTGAAAATTTAAGACCATTTGATATAATAATAAATACAGTTCCACATATTATTTTAACAGAACAAAAATTAGAATATGTAAAAAAAGAAACATTGTTAATAGATTTAGCTTCAAATCCAGGTGGAATTGACAAAAAAGCAATTAAAGATAGAAATTTGAAATTTGTTTGGGCATTATCATTACCAGGAAAAGTGGCACCAACAACATCAGCAGAATTTATAAAAAATACAATATATAATATATTAAGAGAAATATATAAAGTTTAAAAGAAGCAAAAGAAAGGAGAGTGTTAATCTAAAAAGATTAACATTATAAAAAATATGGAAATATATCAAGCAATAGTTTTAGGAATAGTTCAAGGATTAACAGAACTATTACCAGTATCAAGTTCAGCACATTTAAAATTAATACCATGGATGTTTAATTGGAACATTCCAGAAAGTTTTGATGTAGCATTACATTTAGGAACATTATTAGCAATAACATTATTTTTCTTCAAAGATTGGTTAGGTCTAATAAAAGGTGGATATGATCAAGTTGTAAAAAAGAAAAAGTCAACAGAAGGTAAAATCTTCTGGTACATAGTAGCAGTAACAATTCCAACAGGAATTTTAAGTTTAGTATTAGACAAATTCTCAGGATATATTTGTGACAAATTTAACATAGAATCAATAATGATTGCAATTGCATTAATAGTATTAGGAATTGTACTTTATATTGTTGATAAAAAAGCACCATCAGAAACAAAATATGAAGATATGACATTTAAACAATCATTTTTAATAGGATTATCACAAGCAATAGCAGCAGCATTTCCGGGAACATCAAGATCTGGTATAACAATGACTGTTGCAAGAGCTTTAAAAGTAGACAGAGAAAGTGCTGCAAAATATTCATTTTTATTATCATGAAAAATCCGCTTACCTCCGATCACGACATCAAGGGACTTTACCAACCCGGAGAGTTCTTCTGCCAGCCGCCTCGAAAACGCATCTGCCTGTCCATTTAACTGATCACGCATCTGCTCCGCCCAGTCCATCACATAAAAGATATTGCGAAACGGCAGAGAATACACCATCGAAGTCGGGCAAAAGACCGACAACATGTATCTGGCATTCTCATAAGCAAGTTTGTCCGCCTCGCGCTCGCTAAACTTCTCCGGATACAAAGCTTCGATCTGTTGTTTCAAAATATCATGCCACTTTTCATAAAGTATGGCCTCTTTTTCACTTTGTGGCTTCATCCTTGTATATCTGGCACTCTTTTCGGATGTATTTGATACTCCGATAGAGTTAAGCAGCATTGCAATAATCTTCGGGCACTGTATTTCCATTGTTACCATACTATGCTGAAACACAGAATGATGACCGTTTTGTGCCGTATTTTCTGCACGTCTGAGCGCCTTTTGCGGTTCTTGCGTACGTATTGTCTCGTAGCCGTCTGCAGCATAGCAGGTACCTGCATACTTTCCACTCAGAAATGTCAGCTCATCCGTCAACTGCACACCGGACTCACCGTCAATCTCCTTCGAAACACCAATTGTATTTATTGTAACCATATTTTTTATCCTTTCCGATCGTCTTTTATATGCACAAAATTGTGTATATAGTTTTGTATATATCGTCGAGTACATATATAGTCAAGTAACTATAATGATAACACAAAGCAAATTGCGGTGCAATAATGCCTCGCTTTCTTACCGCAACAGACATCACTGTACCGCAATCATATAGGATCACTATCATTGACCCTTTCGTTATTTTATTCTTCATCCTCCGACGTTTCCGGCTTTTTGGTTGTCTCCGGTTGTTTCGTTGCCTTTGGCTTCTTTTTTGCCTTTGGTTTCTTCGCCAGCTTTGGTTTCTTCGCCAGCTTTGGTTTCTTCGTTGCCTTTGGCTTCTTCGCCAGCTTTGGCTTCTTCGTTACCGTCGGCTTCTTCGTTGCTGACGGTTTAGAAGATGAATCTGTCGTTGTCTTCGAGGAACTTCCGGAGCGATGATAACAGATGACCGGAGTTCCCTGCTCGACCAAGCTGTAAATCTTCTTGGCTGATGATGGCGGAAGGTTTACGCATCCATGAGAACCGCCGGTACGGTATAAAGTGCCACCAAAACGACTTCTCCAATACGCATCATGAAAACCAATGCCTCCATTAAACGGCATCCAGTAACTTACCGGTGTCTCATAATTTTCTCCACGCAATGTAGCATTGCGCTGCTTGTAGGTAATTCCATATGTACCTGCCGGCGTTGCATGTCCCTGCGATTCATTTCCCGTTACACACGCAGTATCAAATACAACTTTTCCATTTTTGACCACAAACACGTGCTGACCACTCAGATCCACTTCTGCATAGGTATCACCGTAGTCTTTGTCACCGTAGCTGACCGCTGTTTGACGATATTCCGGTGTACGCTCTTTGACAGCACCTTTTTGGATCAATTTAACCAGTTTATCTGTTTCCTTGACTGTATTCATCCACCAGCCATAATCTCCACCGTATACAGTCACTGTATCACCGTACGCGGTCTTAAACTTACGATTGGTAAATACGGTATCATATTTACGATGAAGTTCCTGTACAAACTTCTCCACCTTATTTCGACGAATCTTTACTGTGTTGTCTTTTTTGATCTTGATCCACTTATTGATACGCGTACCATCTAATACAACAGTATCATCGCCAAATTGATATGTAATCTTTGTTCCAACATAACGATTTAATGTTTCTACAGCATCTTTTAAGACATCACTTTCACTGGTGAACTCCGGCTTTTTATATGCTTTTTCCTTGCTTAGATCAACAGATTCCTTCAATGATGCAACTGCCTTTTCAATCGCCTCGCAGGTTGCCTGCTCATCCAAAATATCTCCCTGCTGCTCCGAAATGATCTCATAACCTTTTCCCTCTGTATACTCGGCAATCGAAGCGCTCACCGCTTCCGTACCGTCTGTGGCAGATGCCCCCTTTAAGGCCGACACTTCCTTCGCAAGAAGATCCTTATCATATGACAGTGTATGACTGATCTCATAATCTTTCTTGTCTCCGACAAAAAACTTTATGAATCCCTGGCCTTTCAATATATCATATAATGGCTGCGCATCACCGACTGCCAATCCGATGTCACTTCCTTTGATCGTTTCCTCAAAAAAACTTTCATCTCTGGATTTCTCATCAATCTTGCGTTCTTTGACATTAATGGAATATTCTCCGATCCGCTTCTGAAGCTGTTTCACACTCATACCGGAAACGTCAATCCCATTGACCTTTGTTCCTTTGGCAAAGTGTCCACTCGAATATACTGCGATCACGATCGCTGTTATAATAAGTACGCCTGCTGCTATTGCCACCGGAATGATCCACTTATGCTCTTTGAAATAATCTTTTACTTTCATACTTTCTTCTACTCTCTTCTTTCTTCTGTCATAATATATTTGCTGTATAAGTATATACCGCAAAACCTTTTCTGTAAAGGATAGAATTATCGATTGTCAATTTTTTCCGGGTACATATCGTGCCACAACATTCTTTTTTCTGCCATTTGTTCCCATTTGGTATCAGGGCGTCCATAATTGCAATATGGATCGATAGAAATTCCTCCACGTGGTGTAAACTTGCCCCATACTTCAATATACTTCGGATCCATTAATTTAATGAGATCTTTCATGATAACATTGACGCAGTCTTCATGGAAGTCACCATGATTGCGAAAACTAAACAAATATAATTTTAAGGATTTGCTCTCTACCATTCGTTCTCCCGGTACGTACGATATCGTGATCGTTGCAAAATCCGGCTGCCCTGTGATCGGACATAAACTGGTAAATTCCGGACAATTAAATTTGACAAAATAATCATTATCCGGATGCTTATTCACAAATGTTTCTAAAACTTCCGGTGCATAATCCTGTGGATATTTCGTCCCCTGGTTTCCTAATAATGTAATACTCTTTTCCTGTTCTCTCATTGCATTTCCTCCCTCTGTTGCAGCATCCTTATGCCACCTTACCAATCAATACCGTGATCTAAGCTCTCCTGCCTCTCCTTTAGTGCAGTGCCGGATCCAAAACGCCATTGGCGCGAAAGGCTTCTGCGCGGTCACGACACGTGCCACACACACCACAAGGCTTGTCACCACCCTCATAACAACTCCACGTAAGTTCATAAGGCACCTTCAAACGAAGTCCCTCTCCGACCACTTTAGCCTTAGTCCAATTGACAAACGGAGCCTCGATACGTACCTGATTGCCACTTCCCAAATAAATTGCCTGTCCCATTGCATCGTTAAAGGCACTGCTGCAATCCGGATAAGCGTTACCTGCCGCATCATCTGCATGCGCTCCATAATAGATCACTTCACAGTTTTTCGACAGAGCAATGCTCGCTGCACTCGCCAAAAACAAACCATTACGGAAAGGGACATAAGTAGATACCGGCTTGCCGGAAGTTTCCTTTAATTGCTCCGCATAGCTTTCTTTGGGAACTTCTGCATCAGACTGTTCTAATAAAGAACAATCACTGTACGTAAAGATCTTTTGCAGATCTAAAGACAAAAGTTCTATTCCATAATATGCAGCAATGCTGCGTGCTGCTTCCACTTCTTTTTTGTGTTTCTGTCCATAAGAGATCGACAATGCGATCACGTTTTCTTTACCATATTTTTCGATTGCAAGCCCCAGACAGGTTGTACTGTCTACGCCGCCGCTAAATAAAACCATTGCTTTGCTCATAACACTCTTTCCTTCCTATCATGTCAAGCCTAAAGTTTTTATTATAGGCCTTTTATTGATTTTCTACTACTTTCTCTATGACAAAAGTCTCATCTGTAAGCTCTGATCTTCCTGAAACTGTCCACGCAGTGTAAAGGTCTTCGTCGTCGCTGCATTCTTTTTGATTCCCCTGGCTGTCATGCAGCTATGTGTACCCTCGATCACAACCGCCACATCTTCACTTTCCAAGATCTCCTGCATAATATCTGCAATATCCGTACCAATGCGTTCCTGCAGCTGAAGGCGTTTTGCCACCATATCCGCAATACGTGCGATCTTGCTAAGTCCGATCACCTTTTCCTTTGGAATATACGCAACGGTCACTTTCATATCATACATTAGAGCAAGATGGTGTTCACAATAACTAAAAATATCAATATCCCGAACGATCACCATATCTCTGGAAGCCGATCCAAATTCCATACGATCGGTAAATGTTTTATTAAACATTTGCGCAATCTCATGATTTGTATAGTTCATTCCCTCAAACACTTCTTCATACATGCGGGCCACACGATCCGGTGTTTCCTTTAATCCTTCACGATCCGGATCATCTCCCAATGCTTCCAATATACCTCGAACATGCACCTTAATCGCTTCTGTATCTATTGCCATAATGCCATCTTCCTTTCTTAAACTCCACGTTTATCCGGATCCCAGATAAACTTGTGCAACTGCAATTGAATCCGTACTCCATTCCATCGTTTTTCACGAAGAAAATCAACCATTTCAGCCGGTTCGATCCTGCCAAATACCGGACTTAATATTACCATGCAGCGCTGCTCCAGATGATACTCTCTCGTCACCTCATAGGCCCTTTCCAGATCACTCCGTCCGGACACAACAAACTTCACCGTATCCTGCTTTACAACCTCTGCAAAATTATCCATACACATCTTTGTTTCCATGCCGCTTCCCGCCAATTTGTAGTCTATCGTAAATGACGGCGGCCGCTTCATTTGACGAAATGCTGTTAATGAAACACTGCCATTTGTCTCGATCTCCACCTCTAAACTCTCTTCTCTAGACAGCCTTTCTAACAATACGTCGATATTTTTTGCGATCATCGGTTCACCGCCGGTAAGTGTCACCCGACTGATCCCCGATTGCAGCAGACGCTCACAGATTTCCTCTTCCGTCATCACCGTACACGGCGCATCTGCTTCATAGGCCCAAGCTGTATCACAATACGTACAGCGCAAGTTACATCCCTTTAGCCGCACAAAATTAGATAACTCTCCGGCAAATCGTCCTTCCCCATTAATGCTTTCAAAGATTTCTACCACTTCAAAATCTGCCATACTAACTCTTACATTCCTTTCCCGGCCTGCA
>ERZ779658.2559-NODE-2559-length-10568-cov-2.383525_pt1 | contig 10568 bp, 11 predicted proteins | sample MGYA00511485_ERZ779658 | MGnify/ENA primary metagenome ERZ779658 (study PRJEB29588, sample SAMEA2162182) | human gut metagenome | biome: human gut; feature: human-associated habitat; material: faeces | place: Denmark | collected 2008/2010 ... | reverse complement strand
AGCTACCGCCTGCGATTGTGAGACGCCTTGGACAGGCGGGAATAGAGGATCCGTTTTGCTGCGCACACTGGCAGAGATACAGGAGAGAGGGAAAATAGATGAAAAGAGAAGGACTGTGGGAGAAACTGCGGCTGTTGAATCCGAAAAATCTGCAGCGCGAAGTGCATGTGTACGGTTATCGTTTTTCATGGAGGACGCATCTTATGGCGGTGATAGCCGCTCTGGTTGGAATCGGTGGGATTGGAATGGTGTTTCAGCTAAAACCGCTGTTTTTGGTAGGGGTGCTTTTGACAGTGTTTTTCGTATTCCCGGTACTGATACTTGACATGTATAAGAAAATGTATGAGCAGAAGCGTTTTGGAGATGCATGTGCCTACATGGAACAGCTGCTCTATGCGTTTCAGAAGACCGGAAAGATTGTGAGTGCATTGAAGGAGGTGCGCGGAATTTTTGGGGAAGGGCAGATCCGACTCTGCGTGGAGGAAGCGATTGCGCATATGGAGTACGGGCATCCGGTCGGAGAGCAGGGCGTTCTGCGTGAGGGTTTACAGAAAATCGAACGGTATTATGCCTGTGATAAGCTGGCGACGGTACATGAACTTCTACTGAATGCGGAGGAATATGGCGGGGATGTGGAGGCATCGGTCACGCTTGTTCTGGAGGATATTGAGCGGTTCAAAAAGCGTGGATATCAGCTTCAGGCGGAGAAGCGGAAGAGTCATACGGATAATGTGATTTCCATTGTGGTGGCAGTGCTCTTGTGCGCGGCTGCATTGTATCTTTTAAATGAGATGCAGGAGATGTTTACATCAGAGGCTGACGTATCGGTGTTTACCGTTCCTGTGATCCAGATATCTTCGCTGGTGTTTCTTTTGTTGCTGCTTGCATTTTATGTGAAGAGTGTCAGAAGCCTGACGGCTGACTGGCTGGAGGAAAAGCCGCTGTATGACGCGGCATATATCAGACACAGTTATGAACTGGTAATAGAGTATGAAAAGCAAGGACAACAGTATCGATGGTTGATTGCAGCAGGAATTGTAATTATGACGGCGTTTGTGTTTTTGACTGTGGGATGGCGCATTGCGGGAATACTCCTGCTGGTGACTGGTTTACTGGTTGCAATGCAGCCAAGAATCAGTTACCGTATCGCAGAGCGGGATGTGACAGCAGAATTGTATCAGGCGCTGCCGCGCTGGCTTTTTGAGATGGTTTTGCTTTTACAGAACAATAATGTTCAGATGGCGATTACAAAATCTGCACAACATGCCCCGGCGGTGCTCGGGAGCGAACTTGCGGAGCTTTGCGCGAGAATGGACGAGCGTCCGGATCAATTACAGACATACACGGACTTTTGCAAAAAGTTTGATCTCCCCGAGATGTTAAGCTGTATGAAAATGCTGCATGCTTTTTCTGAAAACGGAACGGGAGATATTGATGTGCAGATGAATCATCTGATTGAGCGTGTGGTTCTGATGCAGGAGCGCGCCGATGTTTTGCGCAGTGAAGAGCGTGCATTCCGGATGAAGCTGATTTTTGCATATCCGGTGCTGGCAGCCACTGGAAAACTGCTGGCAGATCTTACGGTCGGAATGGCGTTGATGATGCAGGTTCTTGGAGGCATGGGAGGTGCGTGAGTGAAATATATCATAGAAGTGTTCAGTGTGATGCTGGTGCTGGTTTTTAATCTGCTGCTGTGCATCAGTATGCTCGGGGTGAGTGCCGATGTGGCAGCGGCGAAGGAATTTAAAGCTGCAATGATTGCAGAAATTGAGAACAGTGACTTTAATCCGTACGTGATTGATGGCTGCAAGGCGCAGGCAAGAACAGAAGGGTACGAACTGGAAGTGCAGTCCTACACCTACGGTGGACAAAGCGACCGCAGGATTGCGGGGATCAATCTCTATTATAGATACCGGATACCACTGTTAGGGGTCTCGCAGCAGCGGGTGACGAGAGGAATCGCACGGTAAAAGGAGGAGCAGGATGCAATGGAGTCTGGAAGAACTTGGAATGACAATGCTGGTATTGCTGGTGGGCTGGTTTGGATGCACGGCAATTCAGGAGATATGGATGCAGGTGGCTGGCATGCTATAGGGGGATTTCGTGCCCGGACGTGTCAGAGAAAAGGAGCGTACAGATGAAAGAGATCGCAGAGGTTTATGGCAATGGATTTTTGCAGATTGCAGGCGGAATAGGGGCATTGCTCTTATTCTTCCATGCCGTGGATGGGCAGGGGATGATCGGTATGGTCCTGCGGTATTATATGACGGGAATCTGTGGGAGTTAAGTGTCCAACAGGAAAAGAACAGAGGTGATCAGATGGAGCAGGTACTTCAATGCTATGGAAAGGGAATTGCGGCAGGAATTGTGCTGATAGCAGTCATGGTACTGCTGTTTGCAGGAATTCGTGACGAGCAGGGCAACCGGGGAATTATTAACATCGTAAAGACATGGATACCGGAGGAAGAGACAATCACAGAAAACGCTGCCATTGACGCTTTTGCGGAGGCGGGGGAGGTGGCGTACCCCACGATCCGGTATGCGTACAATGGTATGCTGCACAGGGGAGCATATCTGCCGGGAGACTTATTTTCTGCGATAGACGGAATGGGAGAAGAACGGAGTGTTTTGTGGTGTGAGATGACAGATCCGCATGGAAACAGCTGCACAATAGAATCACAGCAAGGTGAGGTTGTGTTTGATGTGGAGGGGATCTATACGGTGCGGGTCTGCGCGACAGACGAAGCAAACCGCAGAAGCGTCTGTGAGTTTCAGATACCTGTGAACCGATGAGAAGACAGAAAGCCGGGAAAGGAGATATATGTGAAAAATGCAGCGATGATCATTGTCAGTGCAATCATGGGATTTCTGATACTCGGGATTGTGCTGACGATTGGCGGAAGCATGAACCGCAGATGTGAGGTGGAGACGATTCTTCCTTCCACAATGGAAAAGACGGTCGAGGGGATGCCGTTTGCGGAGGCGGGGTGTTCTTCCGGAGAATTGGTGATTGCGGAGTGTGTGGAACTTCTGGCGGCGGAAATCGATACAGACTCCGATGTGGTTTTGAAGGTCTATCAGAATGATGTGCAAAAGGGGGTATTGTCAATGAAATTACAGGAAAAGTTTCAACATCCCAATGGAATGGAAGGTACGGCAGAAGCGGTCAGAACAATTATCCGGGAAGAGAGGGAGAATGTATCAAAAGAGCAGTACCGGGTGCGGTTTTACCAGAACCGGGAGGGAATGCTCGGTGAGGGAAGCTGTTATAAAGTATATACCGTGGAGGAGGGACAATGTCTGCAGCCACCGGCAGAACCGGGAGGCAATGGTGTGGTATTTGCCGGCTGGCATGACTGGAATGATTACGCGGCGGACTTTTCACAGCCGATAGAAGAAAATCGTGATTATTATGCCGCCTGGGAATAGATATGGGAATTGCAGGGAATACGGCAAATGTGTATGGTGCAGATCGTGGCACCGGATCATGACAGGCAGTTGTAGACTATATTATCAATGCGATGATACGATCTACAGAGAGAATCGGTAAAAAGAGGGTTAACTGGAAGTGATAGAGGGAAGCATTAAAAGCGTAGCTGAGATTATAAAAATATAGAAAAAACGTACTGTGTAGTGTATACTAATGTAGTAGTAGATATGCCTCTTTAAAAGCGAACGAAAGTGTTGATTTGTATGGCAAGTGTTCAAAGAATTGGATTCAAGTGAAAGGAGCTATGAGAAACTGGTGGAAGCATTTATGAATGAAGTTTTTTAAAGGGAAGCGGCAAAGACAGAAAAGGAAATTATAAGAATCAGGGAGATTAGTTTATGAAAAAGAAAAGCGTAGTAGTATTATTAACAGTAACAATGGTGACAGAAATGACAGCAGCAGGTTGCGGAGATAAGCAGCTTGCGCTTGCAACAGATAGGGTAAGTGTCGAACTGGGATCTGAACTTAATACCGATGTAGCAGCTTATATTTCAGATGCGGATATCGTAGCGGAAACAACAATTGATTTTGGGGCTGTTGATGTAAGTAAGCTTGGATCTTATATGGCAGTAGTTACCTATAAGGATCAGACGGCGTCCATTGAAGTTGACGTAGTAGATACCACAGCGCCGGAGGCAGAGGTGGTGGACCAGGTTACAGTTGGTGTAGAAGAGCCATTGTACGTGGAGGATGTTTTAACGAGTGTAACCGAGCTGACCGGGAATGTAATGGCAACATTTGACGATCTGGCAGATGAGTCTACCGAAGCCACCGAGGAAGTAGAGGCCACTGAGGGTGTAGAGGCTGCCAAGGATGTGGAGACGACTGAGGACATGGAGGTCACCGAGGAAGTAGAGGCCACCGGAGCGTCAGAAGATATGGAAACATTTGTGTTAGACGATGTAACGGTAACAAATGACGCGATAGTCTTTAATACAGTGGGTGAGTACAGTGTAGGCTTAACACTTGCAGATGAGAGTGGAAATAGCAAGCAGGTAGAAGTGCCGGTACTGGTTGGTACAGAACCGACATTTTTGGGAATTGAGGATCTTACCGTAACAACCGGAGCAGAGAATGTGGACTATCTTTCGGGTGTAACGGCAACGGACAGCAATGGGAATGATCTGACAGATAAGATCGCATGTGATGACAGCAAAGTAGACCTGTCTTTGGCAGGAGAGTACGAGATTACTTACACGGTAACAGATGAGAACGGGTTTACTGCAAAGCAGACAGCCAAGGTGACAGTTGCAGATGGAAAGACCTCTAAAAAGGATACCAAATCCGCTACAACAAAGTCGGAGACAACAAAGGCTGAAACCAGATCAACCAACAGCAGTGCTACAAATACTGGAAGCAGTAATACTGGAAATGGTAACAGTGGAACATCTGGAAGTAGCAATTCCGGAAATAGCAACAGTGGAACATCTGGAAGCAGCAATTCCGGAAATAGCAACAGTGGAACATCTGGAAGCAGCAATTCTGGAAATAGCAACAGTGGAACATCTGGAAGCAGCAACAGCGGAAGCAATAATACCGGAAGCAGCGAGAGTGGAAGCACAACACCGAGTGGTGACAGCGGAAGTAGTGGAAGTACCGATAATGGAAGTTCTACACCAAGTGCAGACACTGGAAGCAACAACGGTGGAAATTCAAGTTCAGATGGAACGATGTCAGAGCCAGATAGTGGATTTGGAACTGGAGAGTTGGATCCGTCACTTGGAGATAACTCCGGGACTGGCGGAAACGGCGGGGGAAATTCCACGATCACATTTAATTAGATATAACGGAGGATAATTATATGTATAGTGAGCGCAAGCTCAGATACGACAGAAGTACAAAATATAAGATTATTTTATGCGTATTGTTTGTGATAAGTGCGTTATTATTTTCTGATAAAGTTATGGCGGGAACATTGGCAGAAGACGCGGCAAGTGAGATAAAAAAAAATGTATTTAATGTTTTGCCAGTAGGACAAAATGAAGAGAATACTACGGTAGGTAGATATGCTTTGAAAATCATGTAAGTTTTCTTAAGGATATGAAAGCCTACATCAATGCACATGGCATTGGAAATGCAAGTGGTTTAGATGCATTAAGGAAGTTTTTAGAACAGTTTTGAAAATCGAACAGACAATAAAGAGTGGCATCCCCTTTCATAAAATGGAAAGGGATGCCACTCTTTGCTAGAAAATTAAGCTGTAGGAGAGAATAATTATGGCTTGATGGAAACGATGCTATATTAGCTGATAGGTCCCTATAACCGTTCTTTGTTCATGCGAATGATAACAGAACTTTGCAGAGAAATCGATGAATTATAGAGAAGAAAATAGGTTGTTTTTTTATGATTATGGAAAGGAAAGAGCGCAAAAAAAATAACATCTGAATCAGCAGGACTGAAACAGATGTTATTACTTTTTCCTAAGCTCTTTCTACTTTGCCGGACTTTAAACAGGAAGCACATACATATAACTTCTTCGGTGTTCCGTTCACTTTACAGCTGACACGCTTGATGTTCGACTTCCACATTCTATTTGATCTTCTATGAGAATGGCTCACATTGTTACCGAAATGAGCGCCCTTTCCACAAACTGCACATTTTGCCATGATTTTGCACCTCCTTGCATATTTTATCCTGGTGATGCAGGACTTGCCCGCACATTCTACAGGTAAAACCTGTATAGCATACAGGCTCACAACATGATTATTCTATCAGAAGAAAGTACATATTGCAAGCAAAATTTAAAAAAAATATAAAATTCAAAAAACAGGGCTATGAATTTGTGCAAAAAGCGGTTATAATAGCAATAAACTAGCGTTAATATGGCTTTGAAAGGAGCATCGTATTATATGAATGGACATATGGAGACCCAGTTGGGCAAGGTTACAATAGATCCGGAAGTGATCGCAACGTATGCAGGATCGGTTGCAGTGGAATGTTTTGGAATTGTCGGTATGGCTGCAGTCAACATGAAGGACGGTCTGGTGAAGCTTTTAAAGAAGGATTATCTCACGCACGGCATCAATGTCGTCATTGATGAGGAGAACAAGATCACGATCGATTTTCATGTGATCGTATCTTACGGCGTCAGCATCATCACGGTATCCGATAATCTGATCGAGACGGTAAAATATAAGGTCGAGGCGTTTACCGGAATGGAAATTAAGAAAATGAACATCTACGTCGAAGGCGTACGAGTGATTGATTAAGGAGGATTTTTGAGGTGGAGATCACTACGATAAATGCCGAGGCTCTCGCAAAAGCGTTTCTGGCCGGAGCGAAAAACTTGGAAGCAAAGAAAGAGTGGATCAACGAACTGAATGTATTCCCGGTTCCAGATGGAGATACCGGTACCAACATGTCGATGACGATCATGTCTGCCGCGAAGGAAGTGGCGGCGATGGCAGAGCCGGACATGAAGTCGCTTGCAAAGGCAATTTCCTCCGGTTCCCTCCGCGGAGCGAGAGGTAATTCCGGCGTCATTCTTTCCCAGCTGTTTCGCGGGTTTACCAAGGTTATTGCAGAGTATGATGAGATTGACGTGCAGGTATTGTCCGATGCGTTTGAGAAGGCAGTAGAGACCGCATACAAGGCGGTTATGAAGCCGAAGGAAGGTACGATTCTTACGGTTGCCAAAGGGATGGCGGTACGTGCGGTAGAGCTGAGCGAGGAGGAGACGACCGATCTGCTTGCGTTCTGCGAGGAAGTCATCAAAGAGGGCGATCATGTCCTTAGCATGACGCCGGATATGCTTCCGGTATTAAAACAGGCGGGAGTTGTGGATTCCGGCGGACAGGGTCTGATGCAGGTGATGAAGGGTGCGCTTGACTCCCTGCAGGGCAAGGAGATCGATTACTCGATTGAGACACCGGAGAAGCAGCCGGCGGCCGAGACGGGAAGTGCTTCCTACAATATTGATGCACAGGCAGCACAGGAGATCAAGTTTGCGTACTGTACCCAGTTTTTGATTATGTTGGAGAAGCCGATTTCCACAAGACAGGAGACGGAGTTCAAAGAGTACTTAGAGAGCATCGGTGATTCGATCGTTGTTGTCGCTGATGACGAGATTGTAAAGGTGCATGTGCACACGAACGATCCGGGACTTGCAATGCAGCGGGGACTGACTTACGGAAGCCTTACGACGATCATCATTGAGAATATGAAGTTAGAGCGTGACGAGAAGATCTCTGCACTCAAGGAAAAGGAGATGCAGTCGGAGACTATCGAGGACGTGGAGAAGCAGCTGAAGGGCGAGGAGGCTCCAAAAGAGCAGGAACCGCCGAAGGAGATGGGCTTTATCTCTGTCAGCATCGGCGACGGTATCAATGAGATCTTTCAGGGACTTGGCGTGGACTACATTATCGAGGGCGGTCAGACGATGAACCCGAGCACCGAGGATATGTTAAACGCCATCGAAAAAGTGAACGCGAAGAATATCTTTATTCTTCCGAATAACAAGAATATTATTCTCGCAGCCAATCAGGCAGCCTCTCTTGTGGAGGACAAAAAGATCATCGTGATCCCGACCAAGACGATCCCGCAGGGAATCACGGCGCTCATCAACTATATTCCGGACAGCACACCGGAGGAGAATGCAGAGCGCATGAGCGAGGAGCTTGGCACGGTAAAGACCGGTCAGGTGACCTATGCGGTGCGCGATACCGTGATCGATGACAAGGAGATCAAGCAGGATGATTTTATGGGCATCGGCGATCAGGGAATCCTTGCCGTTGGGAAGGAGCTTGAGGCTACGGTGTTGGATATGATCGAACAGCTCATCGATGAGGATTCGGCGATTGTCAGCATCTACTACGGGGAGGATGCCAGGGAAGATGCAGCGAATGCGATCGGTGAAAAGATCACAGAGGCGCATCCGGATGTCGAGGTGGAAGTCCACTATGGCGGACAGCCGATCTATTATTACGTGATCTCCGTCGAGTAAGACGAAAAGTGTAAATAACATAAGCACAGGCAGGGCTGCTGCACGGACATCGCTTGAGGCGGTTGACGGTGCGGCAGCCTTTTTCTAAAGGAAACAGAGTATGAATCAGAATACATCCATAATAGAGATCAAGGGAATCGGGGAAAAGACAGCCGCCCTGTTCCAGAAATTAAATATCGAAACGGTGGGGGATCTGCTACTTCATTATCCGAGGACGTATGTGCAGTTCCCGGTAGCAAAAGAGGTGGCGGAGGTCACTGACGGCGAGACGGCGGCGGTACTCGGCAGGGTGAGAAAGACACCCGTTGTGAGACGCACGAGAAGCATGCCGGTCACGGTGACGACCATCGGCACGGATGAGGCGGAACTTGAACTGGTGTGGTTTCGGATGCCATACATCAAAAGTCAGCTTGCACCGGGCAATACCTATGTATTCTACGGGAAAGTGGCGCGCAAAGGCAGCCGTCTTGTGATGGAGCAGGCAGCCATCTATTCCGGGGAATCGTACGCCGCCATGGAGCAGGCATTTTTGCCGGTGTATGGTCTGACCGGAGGAATCTCGAACAATCTGGTCACAAAGACCGTGCGCTCGGTGCTCGGCAGAGAAGAACTGTTTAAGGAATATCTGCCCCGGGAGATCCGCAGCCGCTACAAACTCTGTGAGTACAATTATGCGATCAAAGAGATTCATTTTCCGGAAAATATGGACACGCTGATCGCGGCGCGCAACCGTCTCGTGTTCGATGAGTTTTTCCTCTTTATTTTAAATATGCAGTACCACAAGGAGAAGCGGATCAAGGAAGCCAACGAATTTGAATTCCGGGAGGATTCCTTTACCGATGAGCTGATTGCCAGGCTGCCGTATGAGCTGACCGGCGCGCAGAAGCGGGCGCTCTCGGAAGTGAAGCGCGATATGCGAAGCCCTTATGTCATGCAGCGGCTGATTCAGGGAGATGTCGGTTCCGGAAAGACGATCATAGCGTTCCTGGCGATGGCAGATGCCGCGCACAATGATTACCAGTCGGCGATCATGGCGCCGACGGAAGTGCTTGCCAGACAGCACTATGAGACGTTTCAGAAGCTGTGTGAAGAGTTTGGATTAAAGATTCCGGTGGTGCTTCACCGGCTCCATGACGGCGCGTCAGAAGCGCATGGCATACGAGGCGCTGCAGCTTTATCCCAATGCGATGGTGGTCGGAACACACGCGCTGATCCAGGAGCGCGCCATCTACGATAACCTGGCGCTCGTCATCACGGATGAGCAGCACCGCTTCGGCGTCCGCCAGCGGGAAATATTTGCGGAAAAGGGCAGACATCCGCATATTCTGGTGATGAGCGCCACACCGATCCCCAGAACGCTCGCCATTATCCTGTATGGGGATCTGGACATCTCGGTGGTGGATGAGGTGCCTGCAAAGCGTCTTCCGGTCAAAAACTGCGTGGTCAATACGGGCTATCGGAACAAGGCGTATGCATTTATCGAAAATGAGGTCAAAAACGGGCATCAGGCATACGTGATCTGTCCTCTGGTGGAGGAAGTCGAGGGTATGGAGGCGGAGAATGCCACGGACTACGTCAAAAAACTCCGGCAGATTTTCCCGGAGGAGATCCAGCTCGGACTGCTGCACGGTCAGATGAAGCCGGCGCAGAAGAACAAAGTCATGGAGGCATTTATGAAAAATGAGGTGCAGGTGCTGGTGGCGACCACGGTCGTGGAAGTCGGCGTCAATGTGCCGAATGCCACGGTCATGATGATCGAAAATGCGGAGCGGTTCGGCCTGGCGCAGCTTCACCAGCTCCGCGGCCGTGTGGGAAGAGGCGATGCGCAGTCCTACTGTATTATGGTCAACTGTTCGAGCGCAAAGACGGCGGAGCGCAGACTTAAGATCTTAAATGATTCCAATGACGGATTTCGGATTGCAAGCGAGGACTTAAAACTGCGGGGGCCGGGGGATTTCTTCGGGATCCGTCAGTCCGGCGAACTGCAGTTTGCACTTGGCGACATCTATCAGGATGCTGCCGTGCTGCGGGATGCATCGGAGGCGGTCGGCGAACTGCTTGCAGAAGATCCGGATCTTATGTCCGGTGAGCATGAGAACCTGCGGCATTATCTCGAAGCTTTCCTTATGCGGGAAC
>ERZ779658.2556-NODE-2556-length-10574-cov-9.667554_pt1 | contig 10574 bp, 10 predicted proteins | sample MGYA00511485_ERZ779658 | MGnify/ENA primary metagenome ERZ779658 (study PRJEB29588, sample SAMEA2162182) | human gut metagenome | biome: human gut; feature: human-associated habitat; material: faeces | place: Denmark | collected 2008/2010 ... | reverse complement strand
TTTCCAATACTTGGGCATGCAACTGCTTCAGAAACTTGCTCACATCGGCTTCTGTCTTGAACTGACTGATAAACTTGCTTAAAACCTCATCAGGCACTACTTGATTCTTTTCTTTCATAAGCTTCTTCATTTTGCAAATGTATAAAATAAAAAATACGAGACTCATTTCTGAATCCCGTATTTCCATTTACACAAAATATTTTATAGTGCCTATCTTCGAAACCGAATTTATGGCATCTGAATCGTTCTTTAACAATACGACATTTTTTCATACCACCTATGGCATGTTCCACTTTAATCCTGATTCCGGAAATTCGCCTATTCTCTTGCTTTTCAGCAGTTATAAGTTCTTTTCCCTTAGGTTTTTTTGGGGCATGCACACTTCAATGACCTTCGTATGTGGAGCTAAGCCACACAATCCGAAGGTTTCCGATACAAAGCAGGTTGTTCTTTATGCTATGAGTTTTTTTACCACTATAACATGCTGACTGCCTGTCTTCGTCCGTAGGACTCTGAATGGTTCTCTCTGTTCCATCCAACAGAACATCCTCACATCTTTGAAGAATGTGTATCAGTCATTTGGAGTTACGGTCGGGCAATTCACCAAGTGTCTTCAATGTATGGCGGAGAATTTCTGAAAGAAGGTGAATCCACCTATTGGCTTAAGGCCGGGTCATTTCAAACTGGAAGGCATGGAGTTTCTGAAGAGGATTGGTCTTCAGGTATACTTAATATAAAGAACATCTAATCTTGAACCAAAGGCGATACACTGGTCTTCCTGTTGTAAGAAAAATACGTTGACACACTTTACCCTCCAGAGTAAAATAGCGCAATTTCATCCCAATGGTACTTGAAAGTTATTAGCAAGGCATCAAACTCAACAGGGGGTAACCCTGTCGTAGCAGCACTTGGTTATGACGGTGGCGAATCTTGTCGTAATACATCAATTGAACTTTTTAGACCACAAAGATAGGAAAAGAACGCTTTAATCATTTATTCGATATAAATTCTAATTATAAAAATGAAAATAGGTGTAGAACTTGAATTTTTTATTTGTCATAAGAGCGATGAAACTTTCTATATGCCCGATATTATATCCAGATATTTGAAATATAATAGTGGATTCATTTCGATGCAGAAAGATAGCAACGGAATATGTATAAAAGCAAAAAATGAATTAGGTGTAACAATATCATTCGAATTTACATATAGTATTATAGAATTTTCAATAGACCCTCAATATGATATTCTAAGCTTGCATTCCATAATCAATACTGCTATATATGATTTTTCATTATTCATCGATCATTATGAATTAATGTTAATTTCTCATGGCATAGCTCCTTTTAATATACAATTTAAATATGTGAATAATCCGTATTACAAATTAATTAGAGAATTTCACGGAAACGATAATATAGCAAAGATATGTTCGTCTCAATCACATATAGACTATAAAGACGAAGATCTAATTAAAATAATTAATACATATAATAAGTGTAATTGGATTAATGCTCTTTTATTCTCAAACAGTCCACATATAGTAAATAGCAATAAAACGATATTATGTTACAGGGACTATATTTGGAAATTTAGTAGTCATGGGAGAGATAGTAATAATATATTAATATCGAAAGAATTTAATGATATTGAAGATTTGAACGCTTTCAATAATTCAAAATTAATATTTATGGTGTATAGAGAGTCAAAGCCTATATTATTATCTCAAATTCCTTTTAATCAATATGTAACATTGAAACAGGTAAAGGGATTACAATTTGATGAAGATTGTATAAGTGAAACATGGATACACCCTTCGGTTGATGATTATAAATATCTACGTTCATATCAAAATGTTGCAATTACTAATCGTAGAACTATTGAAATTAGAAGTGATTGTCAGCAGCCATTTAATAGATTGATTTACCCTGCAGTGTTTAACTTTGGCTTAAAACAGGCTGTTAATGAAGTCTCTAGCTATCTGAATAATATTAATTTTAATTTTTTTCAGCTGAGAGATGATGTTGTACAGAACGGATTTGACACGAAAATTGTGGAAAGCAAAAAATGGTTAACGGGAATATCAATAAATATTTTGTATATTATCAAAGAAAAGTATCGTTCTCGTGGATTTGGTGAAGAAAAGTATGTTGATGTTTTAATAAATCAGATGATTGAAGAAATCAATCCAGCCATAGAATATTTAAGCATTAAGAACAAGAAGGAATATTTTATGGCAGAGTGGAGAGATTTTTTAAAATCCAAATAAGATTTTGAAAAATGAAAAAAAGAAAAATTGTAGGAATTTGTTCATCTGTTGGGAACAAAGCTAAGGCAACGAATAACACTTATCCTATTATATTCATAAATAGGATCTTTATTGAAATATCTCATAGTTACAATCTCATTCCAATTATCTTATCACCTACTGTAGATATAAGTGAAATTGAACAGATGGCAAATATGATTGATTTTCTAATCCTGACTGGAGGAGAAGATATTCATCCACAATTTTACAATGAGGTAATAAATTATGACTATTATGAATATAATGCATGTAATCCAACTTTAGAACGTGATTATTTTGAAATCCAATTATATAGTATAAGCAAATCATTAGGAAAGTCTATACTTGGCATTTGTAGAGGAATGCAAATAATAAATATATCAGAAGGAGGGACTTTATGTCAAAACATAGATACATATTTAGAACATTCAATTAGGAAAGATGGATGGATTCCATATCATAGTATAAAGATTAAAAAAAATACAATTCTTCATCAATTATTAGATATAGAAGAATATACGGTCTCTTCTACGCATCATCAATGTATAAAAAAGTTGGGAATGAATATTGTAGCGAGTGCTTATTCAGCAGATGGTATTGTGGAAGCTATTGAACTATGTAGCGATAAACAAAAAATTATTGGTTTTCAAGGGCATATTGAAAATATATTAACAAATTACACCGAGTATAACAAAATTATTAAATATATACTATCATGATAGAAAAAATAAGAGAATCAATCAAGGATATTGAATTCTATAATAGTATTAATGATTTATTTATTAATAATAGCTTAAATAAATTAGTAATTATTGATAAATCTATGATCATGAAAAGTTTCCCTAACAAATGGATGTCTAACAAAATAAAAGAGGCATTTATGTGTGAAAACTATGAAAGCACATATACTTCTGGCTCAACTAGTGAAAGAATGCAAATAGTTAGACCGAAAGATTGGTGGAAAGGAGAATACAAGAGAACGGCCAATTATAATAAATATCTTATGCAAAAAGAAATAAATAATTGGAAAAAAGCTATACTTACTACTGCAATATGTTCAAATATGGCTTGTTATTTGGAGACACCTTCTTACGAGGAAAGAATTATACATAATACCTTATTCTTAAATATTCATCCAGATCCTAATACATGGAAGAAAACTGATATTGAAAGAATATGTTATGAAATAGAGTTATTTAAGCCTCTTTATATTGATGTTGATCCAATCTATTTATCTATATTGCTAAATAAAATATCAGATTATGGGATTAACTTTCAGTATACGCCTCAGGCTATCTCTTTATCATATGAGTACTGTACAAAAAATATACGTAAATTTATCGAGTCACATATTAAGTGCCCAATATTCAATCTTTATGGTTCAACTGAAATTGGATATATCCTATGTGAATGTGAGTGTGGACAAATGCATTTATGCGATGATTTAATTCAAGTTGAATTAATTCCATTCAAAAATCGAACAGACTTGTTCAGTTTGATAGTAACCTCGTTAAGAAACCCTTTTATGCCATTTGTGAATTATAAAACAGGGGATATTGTAAAAGCAACGAGCAGTAACAATAAATGCGAATGTGGATTAAGAACGCCAACTAACATTCAATGGGTCATGGGTAGAGAGAAAGATATAATAACTTTTGGAGAAACAGTGATGACTTATGGTGATCTTGACGAGATTGTATATTCATTATCTAATAATTTGATATTTGTCTACCAATTATTGTTAGAAGAAAAAAATGGTAACCTCATATTTAGATATACAACATTTAATAAAAAGGATATCCCTCAAATACATCGGAGAGATTTTAAAGCTAAAATAAATGAATATTTCGGTACAAATATTTCTGTTAACTTTATATTCGAACAATCCATTAGACCTGAGATCTCAGGAAAATTTGCCATTATAAAAACAATATAAAATGAAATCACATTTTCCTATAATCAATTATTTTGAAAAAAAACATATAATATATGCAGATAGTGCTGCAACAACATTAAAACTGAAGACTGTTATTGACTCTGTCTCCAATTTTTATTCATTTGAAACATCAAATGTGTTTAGGGGACTACATCTACTTGCAGAAACCGCTACTGAGAAAGTTGAAATGTCAAGAGATATAGTAGCAGCTTTTATAGGTGCAAATTCATCAGAAATAGTATTTACCAGTGGGGCGACAGAAAGTATTAATATTGTAGCAAATGGTATTGAATATGAAGATGATTCAGAAATAATTGTTTCTATATTAGAGCATCATTCAAATTATTTACCTTGGATTGAGAAGGCTAAAGTTATTAGTCTGGAAATAGACGAATATGGGTATATTGATATAGAACAACTAAGAGATAATATAACATGCAAGACCAAGCTTATTGCAGTAACTTATATTTCAAATGTGACAGGTAATATTCAACCTATAAAGAATATAATTGATATTGCACATCAAAATGGCATAAATGTATTAGTTGATGCTACTCAAGCTATTAGTCACATACCAATTGATGTAAAAGAAATAGATTGTGACTATTTAGTTTTCTCATCACATAAGATTTTCGGTCCATCAGGAGTTGGTGTATTATATTGTAAAGATTCATTGTTAGATAAGTTGAATATTTTAAAATTCGGAGGTGGAATGGTAAATAGAATTTATAGTAATCGGAATATTATATATAAAGATCCTCCTTATAGTTTTGAAGCAGGAACTCCTAATATAGAAGGTATTATTGGACTTGGTGCTTCACTCGATTTTTTTAGAAATAATAGATTAGCCATCTATAATCACCTAAGGGCCCTAAATGCGTATATAGTTGATAAGTTTAGACAATTTGATTTTGTAAAATTTCCATTTGTTTTATCAAAAGAACATATTCCTATCTTTTCAATACTACCTCATAATACTATTCTAAATAGTTTGGAAGTTGCAAAAATATTGGCGACAAATTATGATATAGTAATTAATCACGGGTATCAATGTTCGCAGCCATTATATCGAAAATTTCACATTGATGGTGGTGCTATACGCTTTTCATTTCATGTATATAACACGAAAGAGGATGTTGATTATATATTCGAGTCTTTATCTAACATATTAATATCAACTAAAATGTAATAATATCTTATGAGAAAAATTCTATTAAACCTTGAAATTTCTACAAAGTGTAGAGCTGCATGTTCTATGTGTCCAAGAAAACATGTTCCTAAAAATAAATTTATAGATGATGATTTGGTAAATATCATATCAAAAGAACTGGATGATACTTTTTGGGAAATTGATTTATCAGGAAGAGGAGAACCAACTTTACATCCAAAATTTCATGAACTGTCTCGTATTATAAAAAATAATTCAAACACCCAATTAGCAGTAGTAACAACTGCTGATAATTTGACTGATAAAGTGAATGATACTTTTAGAGAATATATTGATGTAATTAGACTTTCTGTAAGTTCTTACGATGAGAAAATATTCAAGAAAGTACATTGTGGATTGAATTATAATAAAATATGGGACAATATAAAACGACTGGGTAACGAACATGCGTATAAAACTGTTATACATTTGACTGGAGGAAGTGTAATTTATGAAGGATTAGAGATTACAGTAGAAAAACTGCGGGAGATTGGCTTTAGAGAATTTAGATTGTTTCCGCTATGGAATAGAGCGGGAGATAATGAAGTAAAAGCCAAAGAAGAGGAATTTAGACATGATATAATAGAAAAATTAGGTTTAAGATCTTCAGAATCAGAATATGATGGTGGTAATAGTAGCGATTATATTAATGATTATAAAAGAAATAAGCTTACTAATCCTAAGTATTGTATTGTAGGTGATAGCAGTCTATTTATTACTTATAACGGTGACATATTAGGTTGTTTTCAAGATTTCTCCGGAAAGTGTATTGTGGCTAATATTCGCAATAGTAATCTCAAGGATATAATTAAGCATAAGAAAGACAAAGTTGGCAGATATGAATTTTGTTCAAATTGCAATTCGAATATTGCTATATTAAATATTGATTAACAAATAAAAAAAAATAAAATTATGAATTATCAATTATCAGTGGGTTTCAACGGGAAAAAAGATACTCTGTTGAAAATTATCAATTCTTCGAATAAAGTAGGTGATGTCTATACAGGAGGTCTTAGTGGAAAAATCTATGGTGGGCGTTTTCAATATGAAGATTCTTATGAGAAGATTAAAGAGAATATTGAAATATGCCATAAACATGGAATAACTCTTTCGATTACTTTAAATAGCCCAAGTGGAGTTCCAGAAAAAAGTGATAAAATTTGGTGGGATGACATTGCAAATTACCTTTGCGAATTAGAAAGTATTGGAGTTGATAAAGTCATTTGCTCGCATCCTTTTCTGATTTCTCTGGCAAAAGAGAAAACTAATTTAATTGTAGTAGCTTCAACTATTGCTGAAATATCTAATGTGAGATCAGCTTTGTATTATGAGGAATTAGGAGCCGATATTATAGTACCTTCAGTGAGTATAAATCACGACTTGAAGGAATTAATTTTAATGAAGGATAATTTACAGCATGCCACATTAAAAATACTTGTAAATGAGGTTTGCCTAGGAAATTGTCCTTATAGACGGTTTCATCATGCTCATTTATCAAAGGCAAACCATAGAAATTATGATATAGACTATACATCTTCATGCACTAAAAAATATCTGGATAATCCTTACTTGTTTTTAACTAACAACGTGATTCGCCCCGAAGATTTAAAACTTTATGAAGGCATATGTGACAATTTCAAATTGGTTGGTCGCACAATTGAGGATGATATTCTTGTTAATATGATAAAAGCTTACGGAAATGAATATTATGATGGTAATCTCTTAGATATATTGGATAATCGATTTCAGAGAGTTATCAATATCCCCAATAATAAGCTCAATGAATTAATTTATAAAAAAATGAAATGCGACAAAAATTGCGCTAAATGCGGATATTGTAAAGATTTGTACACTACAATTCAAAATGAATTCGTATGAAAAAAGTAGGGTTGTGGATGTATAAAAATGATGGTGGTGATATCATTCAAGAACGTTTAAAATCAAAACTGATAAAAAACAACATTTTTGTACTGAATGATTTTGATTTACGAGATTGCTACATAGTAAATGATAAAATACTAACAAGTAATGGATATGACTTAACCAAATTAGATTGTTTGTATTACATGAATGCAGATGAACAATCGGAACATCAGCTGGAGATATTAAATGCACTTAGCATTAGTGGAGTTAAACTAATTAACCCCTATAATTCGCACATAAATGCTAGAGATAAATTTGTATCAAATTTCATCTTAAGAAAAAATAACATATCCGTACCCCGTGCTTCGTTGATTCCTTATAAAGATAACGACAAAATCAAGGTGATATTCGATTTATTTAAAACTGTGATTTTAAAACCTCGTAATAGACATGGGGGAAAAGGTATCCAGAAGTTTACTAGTTATGAAACATTCAAAGATTTTCAAGAGTTTGTAAATGGATATGTCGATAATTTTTATTTTGAAGAATTTATTGATTTTGGAGACCATGATTATCGAATTGAGATATTTAACGGAAATGTTATCGGAACTTATGCTAGAGAAAAAACTCATACTTTCAAAACAAATATCTCATCTGGAGGAATAATGAGGCCATGTTCTGTATCTAATGAACAAATTAGTTTAGCCCAAAAAGCAGTTGAATCCTTGAAGATAACAACGTCAATTGTAGATATTGTTACAGACAGGAATAAGCGAAATTATATTTTGGAAGTGAATCCTATTATGGGGATATTCGTTGAAGCTGGCATGAAATATAGTGATAAATCAATAATAAAAAATCCCGATTTATCATATTCAAATGACGAATTGAAACTTAATGTATTGGTTAATTATATAAAACAAATAATCGAATAATATTATGACAAAAGGTAACTTGAATAATTTGGATAAAAGCTTTGTGCAAAATCTTAGTAATAATTGGGCACTTGTTACGTCAGGCGCATCGGACAATTATAATATGATGACAGTAAATTGGGGTGGCATAGGTTTTCTATGGAATAAACCTGTTTTGTTTATCTTTATACGGCCTGAACGTTATACTTTTGAATTTATTGAGAAGTATGATTATTTTTCTTTGTCTTTTTTAAAAGATGATTTTTCTAACGTTCATGAAGTTTGTGGAATGCAATCAGGACGATATATCAATAAGATAAAAGAAACGAACTTGAACCCCATTATAACAAAAAATGGTTGTATGTTATTTGAAGAAAGCATACTCTCTGTTGAATGCAAAAAAATATACTCCCACCAAATGTCTCAAATGAACTATGAAAATCATGAATTCCATTCAATGATTAAAGATAAAGGGAGTGACCATAAAATGTATATAGCAGAAATTATTGATATATGGGTAAATGATTAAGTAAAGTTGTTATTTAATATATTATAATAAAGTCAGTTATAATTTCTGCCAATTATTAGATCGCTAAAAGGCTTAGGGCTCTATAGCGATCTTTTTTGTTTATATCTTTCTAATGATGTAAGCATTCGGTAAACCACGTTACAAATTATGTGAATTAGTTCCGAATCGGTGCTATTCGTAGTTGATTCGTAACTAATAGTATCTATTCGGAACAAGTTTGATTGGATTTTGCCCAATTACGTGGTAGAAGTTCTGTCATATCCTTTTTATCCCTTTCATTATATGGGATTTTACTCAGGACATCTTCCAGCCAGATTCTAGGGTCTACTTCTGCAGACTTGCAGGAGGCTATCAGAGAGTACACCAAAGGGGCTTATGGCATTTTCTATGCGGTTGTCATCAATTTCTATTCTTCCGTCGTTTACGTATCTGGAAAGCCTTGGAAGAAGCGCGTACGTATATTCAATAGCTTTACCCATGCGGCTTTTAGGAAGCACTCTAAGATAAGCAATCCTGCAGCCACTTTTCAAATTCAAGTATCAGCGGATAGGACTCACGGATACGTTTTTCCTTACGCTCTTCAGCTGTGAGTCCGGCTTAACCGGCATCAGACTCTACCTTGTACAGCCTACCGATGTAGTGAATCGCCTGTGTGACCAGCGTCCTGTTTTCTTCCAGGGCATCCACGTACTTCCTTCTGCCATGTGCCCAACAGCCGACCAGAGTGATTCCTTTCATCTGCTCAAACTGTTCGTAAGCTGCATAGCCATCGCATTGCACAATGCTACGGTAGCATTCCAGCAGTTCACGGGCTACCATACCCGAACGGCTGCCACGGTCATAATGGAACATGACGTCCCCCGTGACGCCATCGCGTACGCACCACTCATCCCCCTTTTTCGCCTTATGTTTCTCATTGTCCATCACAGGAATGACACTCTCGTCCACTTGCATATAATCACTGGAGAGTATCTTCTGTTTGAGCAGGTTGTACAGCAGCTTGCGTTTCTCCACCGCCATTTCATACCATCCGCACATGGTAGATTCGCTTATGCCAATTCCTGATTCGCGATACTGCTGTGTCAGACGGTAGAACGGGAGATGATACATGAACTTGCCGATGATAATGTCTGTCAGAACCGAGGAGCCTTCCATACATTTGCTGACCGGAACAAGAGGTAGCGGGTGAATCAGAATCTGCCTTTCCTCGGGGTATTTCTCCATATCGGATTTACTCATCACTTTGTGGCGGACGGTCTTCAGAATATATACTTTTACCAGAACACGTTCCAGGCGTAAACTCTCTTCCTTTCCGATTTCAATGAAATCATCCTTAAGCTTGCCTTCCTCGGCTGGTTGTCCCTTCGGGTAAAGATCAATAACCTCTACAGGCAGTGAGGAAGTGTCCAGAGACTACTTGCGGACCGGTTTTTCCTTTACTTTTATAGTCCTGGTGATTGCTTCTTCACTCTTGCAGACTTCCTCCTCAAGCCGGGATATTTTCATGGAGGACATTTCTTCCTTTGAGAACAGGAACAGCTGGTTGGGATCAAGCGGAAGACTCTTCTCGTTCATCCGGTCAAAGACTTTTTTCCGGAGCCAGTACAGGGATTGTTCCAGCGAGGAACCCCTGCTGATAAGCACCGCTTAATCCTGACGGAGCTTCTCATTTTCTTCCAATCAGGCTTTTTCCTGTTCTTCTGTAAGCATCTGCATCTCATTGTATCACAATGTAAATATACTAAAATTCAATGATATACAAAAGCGAACGGAGTCAAAAAACGGTACTATTTTCGAAGCTTTTGCAGGTTTTCAAGTCTCGTGCGTCGCGAATCGCG